>Ga0302157_10000050_pt1 | contig 135986 bp, 130 predicted proteins | sample I_Bog_N3_3_FD_193502 | JGI IMG/M metagenome (GOLD analysis project Ga0302157, IMG submission 193502) | Peat permafrost microbial communities from Stordalen Mire near Abisko, Sweden - I_Bog_N3_3 | ecosystem: Environmental > Terrestrial > Soil > Wetlands > Peat | place: Sweden: Abisko... | reverse complement strand
GCCGTGTCCGAAGCCCTGCCGGAGGAATCCTCGGCTTCGAGTTCGCCTGGGTCCCTTCAGACGAGCCAGCACCAAAAGAAGAAGCCCTCCGAGGGCCGTCCCGATCACTGCCTCGGCCAGGGCGACGTACCAGGGATTACCGACGGCCCAAATGGCGAAGAACCCGACACCTTGAATGAACGCCAAAACCAGGCAGCACCACGTTTTCGGGTGGCTGATAATCCAGCGTTCAAGCGACTCGTACATCGGTCGTCCTCCCAAGCGGCAGCGTACTCACCTACCTGAACCCCAGTGAAGATGCCGACCATGGGATCCGGGGGGCTGCGCCGCCTCGGCGGTGCGGTCGGCGTACGGCGGTCGATTTCGCCCGCCGCTTCCAGAGTTTTTCTGTAGGCAATTGGTGCCGCCGGGGATTTCGCCCCGATGAGAGTCCCCGCCAGGGACCGCGTCGATTCCGTGGATCCTTACGGACGGAGGGTGACCCCGACGGACGCTTGTGCATCCTGGCCGACTGGATCACGTCGTCGGGCCTGGGAGCCTTGGCAGAGTTCACATCGGTCCTCTGGTGCCCAGGCGGAACGCCAGAAGAAGCGGTGACCCTCACCGATGCCGGCCCACGCATTGCGATCATTGACGCCCGCCGAACCGGATCACGATGGTTGCCTTCATGCGCTCGACGAACTGACCCTCCCCCTGTTCACAACTTGCCGTGTAGTCGGCGGACACTTCGGCGTCTACGTTGCAGAATGGGGACGACCCGGGATCGGGCGATTCGAAGGAGGAGAGGCATTCGTGATCACGCTGATCGGCACCGTCGCCGCGATCCTGACAACTGTGTGCTGGTTGCCCCAGGTGATCAAGACGACGCGCACCCGCGAGGCGGGAGACTTCCATTGGCTTTACCTTGCCATGCTCGGCATCGGCATTGCCGCGTGGTTCATTTACGGCGTCCTCCAACACGACGCACCCATCTACCTGGCCAACGGGATCACGCTTTGCTTGGTGGCGGTCATCGCCATTGTGAAGGCTCGCCAGGGAACCGAGGTGTCCGAACTCGGATCTCGGTGATCCCTGGGCGACCCGGGATCACCGCGTGGTCCGGATCAGCGAGCTGGCGCCCGGGCGTGAATGGCCGACACGGCGGCCGGCGGGGAACCCGCGGCTGACCTGACGCCCTCTGCAGAACGCTCGGGCCGCTGACCCACCTCGCCTCCGGCGCCCCAGGCCTCCATCGCTTGCCGCACTCCAACCCTCTGGCGCAACCCCCAAGGACTGCCCGTCCGGACTGGGGCAGTGCTCGTGCCACCGTGATGTCACGACCCGATGGTTCGATTCCGTCCGTCGTCTCCGTCGTGAACTCGCTGCGGTGGAGAAGACGCACGGAACGGGGGTGTGATCGCCCGGCCCGCACCGAGTTGTCGGAGGGTTGTCCCGGCAGGGTCCGAACGGCCCTATGGGTGATCGAATCCGATCGTAAGAATCGCTGAAGGGGCGGTCCCGGCACACCACGGTGGTGCGTTACTGATCTGACCCGTCAAGGATCGACATGGACCAGGAACAAGACACACAACAATGGCTCTTGAAGGCGGCGGCCGATCTGCGTCGGGTGACGAACGCGGAGACGCGGTTCTCGGCGGCCATGAGCATGAATCACGTCACGATGCTGGCGGCGGCGGATGAGCTCGAGGCGGCCACCAGGGAGGCGATGACGTGGATGCGAGGCAACCCCTGCCCGGACCGGGAGGTCGGTGGACGCGTCGGCCTGATGTTGAGCACCTGTGCCGAGGTCGCATTCACGGCCGAGCGGGCGCTCACGAACCCCTGCGTCGACATTGAGGCCGTGTTCGGCCGACTGGGTGATTTGCTGGCCATCATCGACTTCCATTCGGAGACGCTCAAGGCCTGGTGACGAGGACGCTTCAGCCCTTCACCTGGAGGTCGACCACCACCGGTGGGAGGGTGAGGCCACTGCTGGTGCTGAGGTCTATCCGCAAAGGGTAAGAACCGGGGGCGCTTGCCGTGATGCTGAGCGCCTGGGTCGTGGGTGCGGTCGCGGCAGCGCAAGAACGGGATTGCCCAGTGCCACCGCTCGAGGGCGTCGACGTGAGGGTCCCCGACGAGGGTGCCACCGTCAGCCCGCTGGGACTCGGCATGGCCCGCCAGTGCACTGTTGCGCCCTGGCTTCCGGCCTGTGCGATCCCGATCTGGATCGACGTCGGTTGTCCGGCCGTGAGTGTCGTGGCACCGCTGGGCACCGAGAACCCGACGGCCGGGAGTTGCCCGGCCGTGAAGGAGGGGGGAGCGGCCCCGGCTCCGGAGCCCCAGGTGGCGTCGGCGCTGTTCGAGAGCGTGAAGTGCAGTGTCCCGCCGCTGCTGAGCACCGAAGCGGGCAACCAGGGCAGATCCCAGTTCCCACCGGTCGCCGCGGGACGGGGCTCGCCGCTGCAACCCGACGGAAGGATGGCAGGGTGCGTCACCCCCGAGACCGTCAACGCGTGCACGTACGGGTTTGAGGCTGCCGCCCCCGGAGCTTGCTCGACGAGGCGCCGACCGTCGGGGAGCGTGATGGTCGCCGACGGGAACAAGGGGCTGGCCAGAGCCAGATCGGCGGCACCGGGAGTGACGGGGAACAGCCCGAGTGCGGCCCAGACGTACCAGGACGAGAGCGCGCCCAAGTCGTCGTTCCCGGGCTCGTCCACCGGAGCATCGGCGTACTCGTTGTCGGCGATGGCCCGTACGAAGCGCTGGGTCTCGGCGGGCGCTCCGAAGGAGTCGAACTCCCAGGGGGCCCACTCATCGGGCTCGTTGCCGGACCATTCCTCGGGGACGTTGCGAGTCGCGTTCAGCGAGCCCATGAACGTTTCGAGCTTGCCGGCGGCAGCGCTGTCGCCGCCCATGAGCGAGGCCAACGCGGCGAGGTCCTGGGGGACCGACCACGTGTACTGCACCGCATTGCCTTCTTCGAACCCGGTCTGTCCGCCGGGTTCGAGCTGCGACGCCTCGAAGGCGGCGCCGGGAGGAAAGCTGCCGTCCGTCCCGCGGGCCTGGATGAAGCCCGTGGCGGGATTGAAGAGGTACTCCCAGTTGGCGGCACGGGTGCGCATGGTGGATGCCAGCGAGACGTCGTGTTCGGCGGTCGCCACCTGGGCGATGGCAAAGTCGTCGATGGCGTACTCGAGAGTGACCGAGCCTCCGATGGAGTAGTCGATGGAGGTCAGATCGAGTGAGCCTGCGTCGACATAGTGCTGGGACAGGTACTGGCTCAGGTATTGGCGCTCGATCTCGAGCCCATGGCCGGTCTCGTTCTGTGTCGCTCCTTTGACCATGTATTTGAGCGCGGTCGGCACGTCGAAATTCCGCACGCCCATGGCCAGCGCATCGGCGATGATGGGATCGGCAGAGTCACCGTTCATCTGGGACTCGTCGCCGCCGACAATGGCCCATTTTGGGAGCCAGCCCGTCTGCTGTGCGTCGTCGACGAGGGACTGGACCATGTCGCCCACTGCATGAGGGTCGACCAGGGCCTCGAGCTGGGTCTCGCTTCGGTAGATGTCCCACTCGGAGAAGTTGGCATAGACCTCGCGATCCCCGGCCGTGTGCACCTTGCCGTCACTTCCTGCATAGCGACCGGACACGTCGGAGACCACGTTCGGGAAAAGAAGTGAGTGGTAGAGAGCGGTGTAGAAGGTGTGCTGCTGAGCCGCGGTGCCACCCTGGACGGAAATACGGCGGAGGAGGGTATTCCAGCGGGTCTCCGCCTGTGAGCCGACCTTTTGCACCGACCAGCCCGGATCCTCCGCCCGGAGGTTCTGCAGTGCGTCCTTGGTGCTGACGAAGGAGATCCCGACCTTCATGAGGACCTGGCGCTTCGTGGTTGTGTCGAATGTCACAAAGGAGCCGCAGGCGGTGCCCTTGCAGGCGGTCGATCCCGGGTCGGTGCCCGCGGCGTTCCACGTCCCCGCCGACGAGAACGGGCGATCGAAGAGTGCCACGAAATGCAGCGTGTAGCTCCCGCCCGTGCCACAGAATTGCCCGCTCGACACTTGGCCTTCGACTTCGTCGTGGCCCACGACGTTGACGTTGGATGCGGTGACGGGGTTGATGCTGCCCGCCACTTTGAACAACACATTGGATTCGGCGCCGGCCGGAAAGTCGAAGCTCGAAATACCCGACCGTGTGGTCACGGCGAGTGAGACGGAGATCGGCGCCGGACCTCCCAGTGTCACCTCGTAGCGCCCCGGCGAAGCGTGTTCCTGTTGGTGGGAGAAGCTGGCGACCGCCGTGGCCGGTGCGGTGACGGCGCCCTCGGTGGGAAGTATCGGGACGTCCTGGTACGACGGGCACCCGGTCCCGCTGAGGTGCGTCAGGCTGAAGCCACTGATCCGGGAGTCGTCGTAGTCGTAGCCGCCGCCGGACTGCAGCGTGTTCGGGCTCGTGTCGGGGCTCCACTGCAGCATGCCGAAGGGAACGTCGGCGCCGGGGAACTCGCCGACGGTGCCGGGGCTCACCGGCCCGGTCGCCGTGCCGTCGAGCGGATGGACGAGTCCCGCCGGGTCGACGTCTGCGGTTGCGGGCGGCCGGCCCGCCGCGGCTGCCGGAAGGCCGGAGAGGCCCGGCGTCGCCAGCGCGCCGAGCACGGGCAGCAGGGCCAACACGACCATGAGTGCGCCACGCCGAGGGGGAGGGACCGAGCCGGCCATCTCAGTGACCGTAGCAACGGGGACTGCGAGACGAGGGGTCGGCGGCCCGGCGGGTCGCGGGTCAGCGAGGGGATCCACGTCCTTGTCACAACTCGCTGGCATGCTCGGCGGCGTGCAGGGATGGCCGACCGGTGAGGTGCTGGGGCTCGATTTCGAGACGACAGGGATCGATCGCTTCAACGACGTCCCGGTTTCCTATGCGCTGGTTTCGGTGGTCGAGGGTGTAGTGGTACGAAGCTGGTCCGGCCTGATCGACCCCGGCCGTGATATCCCGCCGGAGGCGACGGCTGTCCACGGCATCTCGACGGAGCGGGCCCGGAGCGAGGGCATGCCGCTGCGCGCAGCGATCTCCCTGGTCTGCGACGCGGTCGTGGCGGCCTCGATGCGTGGCGTTCCTTTGGCCGGTATGAGGCTCGACTACGACCTGACCATCTTGGAGACACAGGCCCGGGATCTCTTCGGATCCGGTCCCACCGAGCGCGGATGGTGCGGGCCAGTGCTCGACGCCGGCGTGATCGACCGCCACTTCGACCCGGGACGCAAAGGGCGGCGCACGCTGACCGACCTGTGCGCGCATTACGGGATCGAGATCGCCCATGCCCACGACGCCGGGGCGGACGCGACGGCCTCCATCGAGGTGCTCTTCGCACTTGCTGTGCGCTACGAGGAGCTGTGGCGTTGCGATCTCGCGCAACTCCACCACGACCAGATCGATTGGCACAGAGAGTGGACGGAGAGTTACGACTCCTGGCGGCTGGCCGAGGGGATGATCCCCATCGACCGGCGCGAGTACGTCTGGCCGGTCGCCCCGGTGGCGTTGTCGGCGGCTTGAGGCCGATCAGGCTTTGAGCAGGTCCCAGACCATGTCGACGCCCTCGTTCTCGGCGAGGACGACCTTGGCCGGGTGTTTCTTGTCGATATGGCCGACGAGGCCGTTGTAGACCGAGTAGCCGATCAGCTCCTGCAGACGCCGCGGGAACGTCTTGACCAGTGCGGACGGGATCCCCAGCTGTTGATTCTCCTGCTGGCGGATGTAGCCGGCGCAGTAGTTCATGGCGATACCCACCCGGCGGGAGTCAGTGTGGTTGGCGCCGCCCCCGTGCCAGAGACTCCCGACCCAGACCAGGACGCTGCCCTTGGGCATAGCGGCGGCGATGCTCTCGTAGCGCTCGAGCGGATTCGGAGGCTCGTCGCGCAAATGGCTCCCAGGGATGATGCGTGTCGCCCCGTTCTCTTCGGTGAAGTCGGTGATGGCCCACATGGTGTTGCAGATGATCGGGACGTGGGGGCGGGCGAGGGGAATGAGCTGATCGTCGGCGTGGATCGGCTGCGCCTGCTCGTCGGGCCCGATGGCGATGGACGAGAGAGATGAGATGAGGAGACCGGGATCGAGCACGGCCTCGACGACGGGGAGCACGTTGGGGTGAATGGGGATCTTCTCGAACGTGATGCCGTGGACGAGCAGGTTGTACACCCGCGTGGTGCGCACCCCCTCGAAGAGGTTGTCGGCCGGCACCGTGCCCAGGTCATGCTCCAACACGAGGAGCGCCTGATCGATTTCGTCCACCAGGTCTGGCTCAAGAACGTCAGGGAGGATGGTGTAGCCCTCCTCGGCGATCCGCGTGAGGTGAGCTTCCAGATCGGGGAGCGGGCTCACGGCCGTGCTGCCGTCTGACGGGCGCTCAACGGGGCTCACGTCCTCAATCGTAGGGAGAATGCACTCGTTTTGCCGGGCGACTGGCGCCGGGCCAGCCCAGGGGCGAATTGTCCCAGTGGTAAGGTCTCCTCTCACGGGCCGTTGGCGCAGTCTGGTAGCGCGCTTCCTCGACACGGAAGAGGTCACAGGTTCAAGTCCTGTACGGCCCACCAATGCAGAGCCGGTTTTCTGGCTCGAGCTCGGTGAGTTACCCGGCGGGGGAGTAACGGATTCAGGTTCCGATGTTCGGTGGGGGACTGTCCAAAGGTCGTGAGTAACGGGGTGCACCCACCGTGGGGAGGGTGCCCCACTCGGGCACATGTGGGCTAGAGCACCGGCTTGCTTACTGCCGGGCCATCGCCACGGACAGGCGATCCTCTGGGCTGATCAAGTGCGACTGGTCGTCCACACCCTGATCGAGCTGGACCCAGTTCACGGTTCCGTTGAATCGGCTCGTGTCCGGTGTGTAGTCTTCACTCACCGACGTTCCGTAGTCCACCCCGACATCCAGGGTCTCGTCACCCGAGAACAACATCGGGATGCTCGCCTCCTGTCTGGCCGATCCCACCGGAGACCCGTCTACGAACAACGTGGTGTCGCCCCCCTTGGCAAGCCCATCGCCGTCATAGGTGAACTCCACCCTCACCTGGTGGTGCCCGGCACTGAGTGGTTCCGTGCCGGTGGTCTTGATCTGGTTCAGACCGAGCAGGTTGTAGCAGTGTGCCGGCACCCCGTTGGTGACGTAGAGCGACCAGCCGCCGAAGGCCCCTCCCTGAGCCACGATCACACCGTTGGCGTTGTCTGGAACTTCAATGTCCGCCGTCACGGTGTAGGACTTGTTCTTCAGATTGAGGACGGTGTTCTCGGTGAGGCGGCCCATGCCGCCGAAGAGCAGCTGCGACCGACCCGTGATGAGAGAGGGTCGTCCGGCCAGGTCCGAGTTGAATCGCTCGACCCGCCGGTCGTCCAGGGGCAGAACCTGGTGCTTCACTGCTTCGATCAGGAAGAGCCGTTGGAGGTGGGCCAGCTTGTCGGGGTGCTCGCGAGCGATGTCATGCGCTTGCGTCCAGTCTGTCGTGGTGTCGTACAGCTCCCACACGTCGTCGTCGAGGGCCGGGAGCACCGCCCCGAACATCCACGGGACGCTGTGACGGGTGACCGCCGTCCAGCCCTGGTGGTACATCCCACGGTTGCAGAGCATCTCGAAGTACTGGGACTCCCGGCGTTCGGGGGCCTTGGCGTCGTCGAACAGGTAGGCCATGGAGACGCCCTGAAGTGGCTGCTGCTCGAACCCGTTGACCATGGTGGGCTCGGGCAGATGGGCGACATCGAGGACGGTTGTCGCCACGTCGATGACGTGGTGGAACTGGTCTCGCACTTCGCCCTTGGCGCTGAACCCGTTCGGCCAGTGGACGATGGTGCCGTTGCGGGTGCCGCCGAAGTGCGACGCCACCTGCTTCGTCCATTGGTAGGGGGTGCACATGGCGTTGGCCCAGCCCACGGCGTAGTGGTTGTAGGCCTCCGGCGTCCCGAACTTGTCGATGTTGGCCGCCATGAACTCGGCGGTCTCGAAGGCGGCCGCTCCGTTGAGCGAGAACAGCTCGTTGAACGTCCCGTTCGGCGTGCCCTCGGCACTCGCCCCGTTGTCGCCGATGATGTAGTACACCAGCGTGTCATTGAGGACCCCGAGCTCGTCGAGCGCATCGATCACCCGTCCGACCGCGTGGTCGGTGTGCTCCAGAAATCCGGCGTAGACCTCCATCTGGCGGGCGAGCACCGGCTTGAGGATGTCAGGCACGTCTTCCCAGGCCTGGATCTCGGCCGGGCGAGCGGTGAGATCGGCGTCGGTGGGTATGACTCCCTGTTCCTTCTGTCGGGCGAAGATCTCCTCCCGCAATGCGTCCCATCCCGCATCGAAACGGCCCCGGTACTTGTCCGACCATTCAGGAGCGACGTGATGGGGGGCGTGAGTGGCTCCGGGGGCGTAATACGCGAAGAAGGGTTTGTCAGTCTGCAAAGCCCGCTGCTGGCGGAACCAGGCAATCGCCTTGTCCGTCATGTCGTCGGTCAGGTGGTAGCCCTGTGCTGGCGTGGTCGGTGGCTCAACGGGGGTCGTCCCTTCGTACAGGGCCGGGTAGTACTGGTTGGTCTCACCTCCGATGAAGCCATAGAAATAGTCGAAGCCACTTCCGGTGGGCCACAGGTCGAATGGTCCGACGGGGCTGGTCTTCCACACCGGGACCTCGTGGCACTTCCCGAACTGGGCGGTCGAGTAGCCGTTCTGCTTGAGGATCTCTGCCAACGGAGCGGTGGACTTTGGTCGGATGGAGGTGTAGCCCGGAGCAGAAGTTGCTGTCTCGGTGATCGACCCCATCCCCACCGTGTGATGGTTGCGGCCCGTGAGCAGGGCCGCCCTCGTGGGGGCACACAGCGCCGTGGTGTGGAATCTGCTCAGCTTGATGCCGCCAGCGGCCAGTCGATCCGCCGTGGGTGTGTTGACCGCACCCCCGAAGGCCGAGGAGGCCCCGAATCCAATGTCGTCGAGCAGGATGATGAGTACATTGGGCGCTCCAACAGGGGGCCGAGGCTCGGTGATCGGTGGGAACGAGGTGTCGGGATCCTTGGCGTCATAGGTCGTGACGCCGACTGTCTGCGGATCATGGATGGGCAGGACGAACCGGTTGACTTCGGGGGTTGACGGCATGGCACTCCCTTCGAGGCTGGCTCTGACCGTAGCGGTCGCCAGGATCACGTGATCCGGAGTCTCTCAGCGCCCGGGCCCATGGAACTCGCGGGTGCACCCGAACGCCGGGACTGTGAGCGGCCAGCGGCGACCAATGAATGGAAAGGTGACTCATCTCTGTCGTTTGTTGGGCGACAGTAGGCTTCTGCTACGTGAGCTATTTCTGCCCCGTTGACGGTTCGCATCTCAGGGCGTCACACGACTTCGAAGCTGGCCGAAAAGAAGACGGTGGAGTCTTGGTGATCTTCGAGTGCGAGACGTGTCGCCGAGCAACGAGACCGCCATTCTTCAAGATGAGACGGACCCACGATTGTGAAATCGTTCCCATCAGCCACCCGGTCTAAGAACTGTCGACAGTGCCCCGGTACGCCGGGACGAAGACACGTCAGTCGGTGGGTGCACGTCTCAAGGGGTGCTTCTCTCAGGGCTCAGTCAGCTCTGCTTTGTTATGCGCTGACGGTCCTCGACCGCCTGGATCGTCTCGTCGGACTCCTCCTCCAGCATCATGAGGCCACTTTCGGCCTGGGGCAGCGCCCGCAATAGCTCGTCGAGTTTTCGCTGGGTTGCCATCTGTTCGCGGCCTTGAGTGTGCTGGATGATTACCACCATCATCAACGTGATGAAGGAAGCTCCCACCTCAAATGCGGCGGTCCAGGTAGCTGGAAATCCAAGGATTGCGCCCAGTACAACCGCCGCGACCAGGATCGCCCCGAGAAGGAGGGTTGCCCACGGCTGAGAGGTGTAATGGTCGATCTTGTGAAGCCATCGACTGCTGCGGGTTAGCCGGTCGGTCTTTGGGACGATTCGGCTTCTACCCGAGGCCTCCTGGACGGAAGTCATGTCGGGCGGCAGCGCGTCGGGCAGAGCAAGCGCAGGGACCCCATCAGGTTTTGTCTTATACCCAACGATTCCAGTCTGAAAGCTCGGCCTCCAGAGATGCCCCAGTACGCTTGCTGCCGGGACAGGGTGCAGGCTCCGCTCGCCACTTTGGGCCGTAGTAGCGACCAATCCAATCAAAGACCACTCCTAACCGGCCATCAGGTAGGCGTTGCAATGTGTCGGTGCGCACATACCGATGCTGCTGACCATCGCTCATCACAACGGACAGCTCATTCGTATCTCCCTCTATCGGGTGCTCCTGTCCATCCATTGGTCCGAGCCGGAACACTGCTCTCTTGGCCCGATCGCTGCCCACATCCAAGGACATAGGTACAGAGTCACAGAACGCGAGCCCCTTCGCAACGAACTGTCCCAGAACGCCGGCCCGGATCACACCCGTCGGAGGGCAACAGCAAACCAACTGAGATCTTCCTTGTTACCCGAGCTCTTTGACCCGAGGGTGCCTATTAGTCCTCCCCAGAAGGAGCGGACGGCCGGTCAAGGGAGGGCTGCTGTGAGCGTCATCGTGATTGCACGATTCTCGGTTACCGATGTCCGCAAGGCTGCCGAGTGGGCGAGGGCCCACGCAGAGGTGCCAGAAGACATCACTGCGTATGGCAAGAGCCTGGGTCAAAGAGGACACAAGATGTTCACCGATGGCACGGATCTGGTCGTGATCGACGAGTGGCCGGACGCAGACACCTTCAATACATTCTTCGCTGGCGCCACGAGAATGGGTGAGTTCCTCAGCGGCGCAGGAATCGTCGGAGAACCAGAGGTGACGGTCCTCGATCCGCTGGATGTGCCGGGCACCTTCTGATTTCTCAGGCACCCACGGCCCATTCTTCGATTGGACCGCCAGCCCCTTATGGCCGGGAATCCGGTGCCACCCTGGGGCACTTCGGCGGCAGGTCCTCCCATGGTCGGAGTGTGCCTTTCCGCAGGAAGTCCTGCGGATTCGACGGTACGGTGGCGAGCCATGGGTCCAGGAAGGCTGCATGCGCTTGTCGATGGTGTCTTTGCCATTGCCCTGACCCTGCTGGTGTTGGACCTGCCAAAGCCGCTCTTCTCGACGCACCTGGTGCACGTGCTCCTGCACCAATGGCCCTCCTACGTTGCCTACCTGGTGTCCTTCGTGACGATCGGCATTCTCTGGATTGAGCACCATGGAATGATGAGCGCGGTTCGGGGAGTCGATCGAAGGTTCCTGGAGCGGACGCTGGCCTTCCTGCTCTTCATTTCAATCATCCCCTGGCCGACGGCACTTGCTGCGAACTATGCCGATCGCGGGTTCTCCGATGCCAGGGCAGTAGCCGTTCTGTATGCGGCCACCATGCTGATGATGGGCATCACGTTCGCTTGGGGGTGGCGCTATCTGGCGACCCACCCGGAGCTGGTGGCAGAGCGTGCTCGTCCGGCCTTTCCTGCCGGTACACGACGAGCCCTCCTCGGCGGGCTTGTCTACCTGGTGGCGATCGCCGTGGCGTTCCTCAGCCCACTCGCTTCGTTCACCATCGACGCCGTCGTGGCTGTCTACTTTGCGCTCTCGAGGAGCGAGGTCCCGGGGTTGATCGTCCAATCAGCTCAGGTGGAAGGTGACGAATAGGAAGCTACAGATTGTGCGGTTGCGCGCGCGACAGTCGCCACGACGCGAGGTCCTCGGTGGAGGTATTCCGCAGCGATCGCATAACCCAGGCCGCGGGACCCGCCAATGAGGAGAACAGTTGCGTTCTCGGAGATGGAGGTCATGTCTGCCTGACCGAGGTCGCCTGCTGCGTGCCGATCTGCTCCATCCGCCCATTCTGGCGGATGTCTCGGCCCTGTCTCATAACGCCGGGGATGGGTAGCTAGGTGCGGATCGACGAAGTTGAAGAGAAGGCTTGCAGAACGGACAGAGACGAGGTGGGGTCGAGTCGTGAAGAAGAATCGCTCAGTACCTGACGCAACCGTGATTCCGGTTCTGATCTACCCAGATGTTCGAGCTGCAGTGGTGTGGCTCACGGACACGTTCGGGTTCGCCGAGCGTGTCCGGATCGGTGAAGACCATCGATCGCAGCTTCAGTTCGGTGCTGGTGCCGTCATAGTCGCCGACGTGCGGGCTGATCGCACTCCGCCACGCTCGGGGGAGGTAACTCACTCGGTCCTGGTCCGGGTGGAGGACGCCAGGGCGCACTGCGATCGGTCCCGCGCCCTTGGAGCCCGAATCCTCATGGAGCCGACAGACATGCCCTTCGGCGAACGCCAGTACACCGCCGAGGACCCTGCGGGCCACCAGTGGACTTTCTCCGAGACACTCACCGACATGGCTCCCGAGGAGTGGGGCGGAGAGACGGTGACGCCTTAGGTGACCTGCCCTCGTAGGTCGTGACGGTGGGAGGGTCCCACACTGCGGGGAGAGTCCCTCTGACGACGGGCCTCCCTCGTGTTCTACTGGGTGCATGACATCCACCTACCGCCGCATGCTCCTGGCCGCTCGCCCCGAAGGTCTGGTCAACGCAACCAACTTCACCTTGGACGACACCGCCCCGATTCCCACCATCGAAGATGGCGAGGTGCTCGTCAAGGTGCGCTACCTCTCCATCGATCCCACCATCCGAGGCTGGTTGAACGACGCCCCCGGGTACTTGCCGCCCATCGGCCTCGGAGAGGTCATCCGCAGCGGTGGGATCGGCGAGGTCATTGCCTCGAACAACGACGCCTACCCAGTGGGTGCCACCGTGTTCGGCATGCTCGGGTGGCAGGAGTACGCCGTCGTCGACGCCAATGGGCAACTCACGGTGGTGCCCGAAGGCGTCGATCCGACCTGGGTGCTCTCCGTCTTCGGCATCACCGGGATGACCGCCTACTTCGGCCTGCTCGACATCGGACAGCCCCAAGCTGGCGACACGGTGGTGGTCTCCGGAGCGGCGGGGGCCACCGGATCGGTGGTGGGTCAGATCGCCAAACTCGTAGGGGCGTCCCGGGTGGTGGGTATTGCAGGGACCGACGAGAAATGCGCGTGGCTGACCGACGAGCTCGGATTCGATGCCGCCATCAACTACCGGCGGGAGAACGTCATGGTTCGACTGAGTGAGACCTGCCCCGACGGCATCGACGTCTTCTTCGACAACGTCGGCGGCCGAATCCTGGACGCCGCCCTCGCTCATCTGGCCATGAAGGCCCGGGTGGTCATCTGCGGTGCCATCTCGCAATACAACAGCGAGGTGACCGAGGGACCGAAGAACTACCTCAGCCTGATTTCCAAGCGGGCCCGCATGGAAGGGTTTCTCATCCTCGACTACCTCGACCGATTCCCGGAGGCTCAACTCAAGATGTTCGAATGGGTGCTCGGCGGGTCCATCCAACACAAGGAGGACATCGTGGACGGTCTCGAGCACGCGGGCGACGCGCTCAACCTGCTCTTCAGCGGCGAGAATTCCGGAAAAGTGATCGTCAAGATCTGACCCCGGGGGCGGTATCCGGTCCGACGGCAGATCCACCTTCATGTAAGACCTTCTCGTACAGCGCGAGCGCCAGGTCAGGGTCCAGCCACGCATAGTGCTGGTTCCGCACCCAGCGGTAGCCCACCGACTCGTAGAGATCGCGCAGCTTGTGGCCTTGAGCGCCACAGTCGAGCCTGGTCAGGCTCCGGCCAGACTTGCTCACGTAGTCCTCAGCCCACTGAAGGAGTCGTAGACCCAGGCCTTGTCCACCGAAGCGCCTGGCCACTATGAGGTTGTGCACGTAACCGGCTGGTACGGATTGCTCTCCCCAGATCACGGGGTCGTCCCACAAAATGGTGACCGTTCCTGCCCGCTCCTCTCCGTGCCAAAGGACAAAGACGAAATAGTCGTCACCCCGCTCCCACGAGTAGGGGATCTCGCCCGGTTGCCACTGGTCTATTCCGCGGGCGAGCAGCCATCGGGCGGCATCGTCGCGGAGAGTGAGGAGCGCATTGATGTCCGAGTCGGTTGCTTCGACCACCCGGTACGCACCCCAGTCCATCGACACCAGTCTGCTTCAAGGCGGCCCGAGCCGTGGGGTATCGGGCACGTACCGGATGCAGAGCGGGGCAGAGGGCTCCTCCACTCACCGAACATCACACGAGGGCTACATTCTCGCCATGGTTGAGGAAATCGCTGGGGCTGTACGTTTCGACCAGGCCAATGTCATGCAGCGCGCCGTGCGGCTCGTGGCTGGAACGCGGCCTATGGCGTGGTTCTTCGCACGGGTGCTGCACCACCTCGATGCTCCGGTGCTGCGACACAGCGGCGGGCGTCACTCCGTCTCAGCCGCCCTGACCGGGCTTCCCATCATTGAGCTCACCACTGTCGGTGCCCGGTCCGGCGAATCGAGGACCTTGCCCCTCGTCGGAGTGCCTGATGGTGATCGGCTCGTGCTCGTCGCTTCGAACTATGGCAAGCAGCAGAATCCGGCCTGGTACTACAACCTCAAAGCCAATCCGCGGTGCAGCACGGTCTTTCGCGGTCAGCGTCACGACATGGAGGCCTATGAGGCGGAGGGCGACGAGCGCCAGCGCCTCTGGGAGTTGGACGTGTCGGTGTACCCGCCCCGCAACCACTACGCACAACGAGCCGGCGACCGCCGCATCCCCGTCATGGTGCTGCGTCCGGCACCCTGCCGGCCGGCTGACATGCCCCGATGAGCAGGTTGGACGCATCCCCTCTCGCCGAGTTGATGTCACGCTGCGCCCAACTCGGCGGAGTCCGCTGCTCAATCAGAGTGACGCCTCCGTCGACGACCAGGGTCAGCCGTTCTCTTCGAGCTGTTCCAGCAATGCGGTGACCGCTCGAGTCTCTGGCTCGGTCAATCCACCGGCCACGGCCACGTAGTTCGTGGGCTCGACGACGATGACGACACGAACGTCGGCGTCGAGTACGGGTACGCCTTCGGAGCCGTAGCGTCGCTGGAGGCTGCGGTAAAAGGAGGCCTCCGGATCAGGGTCCATTGATTCGACCCGACCTCGGACCTCCAGGGTCCGGTAGGCGTTGTCGGGGTCCTGGACATGGAACGACACCCGCCCCTCGGCCAAGAGGTTCCGGTACTTCTGCCGACTACTCGTGTGGGAGAACCGGGCCCGTCGGCCGTCCCAGGCGAACCACATGACGCTGCTCTGCGGGCTGCCGTCCGGTCGGATGGTCGCCAGGTGGGCGAAAAGCGGTCGTTCGAGCAGATCCGCATGACTTTCGGGCAATTCAGCACTCATGCATCAGCTCCGTGTGCGATAGGTCTCACTCTCGAAGCAGGGTATCCGCGATCGTGCCATTCGGCGCCACGCGCCTGCTCACGTCCGGCGCACCGTGCGGAACTCGGCCACGACGAGCTTGCCGATCAAGGTGTAGCCCCTCGTCGTGGCATGGATATTCCCCTGGGCGCAGAACCAGGTGAGGGTGCAGACGCTCGCGACTGCGGCTGGAATGGTGCCGTAGGTTCGAGAGCGGACCGTTCGGGTCAAGGGTACGTAGGCGCCGGTCGCCTTGGTCACATCGACCAGGCTCCCGTTCGCAGACCCGTACGCTTTGGTCAGTGCAGGGTTGATCAGGCTCTTGAACGCCACGACGGAGAGCTTGGCCAAGGACAGCGCAGCGGCACTCGCTGGGTGTGTGGGATACACGTAGCTCCCGAGAATGACATCTGGATACGTGAGGCCGATGAGCGGGACGCCTGGGCCGGCGGCGCCACGAAGCGCGGCGGCCAAGTTCGCGACGTTCGTCTTTATGCTGGCCGTTGCACTCGCCACGCAGGAAATCGGGTTGGCCTGACTGGCGCACGCGGTGACGTCGTTGCCGCCGATCGACACAGTGATGAGTCCGATGTGGCCTCGGTGGGCCTTGAGGAACGAAACAGCCGCAGCCTCCTGCGTCGTCGTCGGGTAGGTCACCCCGCCGGCTGTGTGCGGAAGGACGTCAGGGCATCCCACCGAAGAAACCAGAGAAGTCGTCGTGGCCCCGCCGCACCCGAAATTCACCAGCGTCAGACGCGTGGCTCTGGCCACCACGACCGTGTAGCCCGGCGTGGATCCCAATCCCGGTTGGTAGCCGACCGAATAGGAGTCCCCGAGCGACACGTAATAGGTCTTGGAGGTCGCCGCCTGTGCCCCCTGCGATGCACCGAGGACTCCCGTGAGCGCGCCGCAGATCACGGCCAGCGCTCCGAGAACCTTCAACCCGTTTCGATTGTGACGCACACGTGCTCCTCCATCGGCGGGCTCACTATCCTTCCACGACTCCATTGCCTCCCACGGTCGTCGTGAGGCGCGCCCGTGCTGAGAGTTGGACCGCGTGCGGGTCCCGGCGCTCAATCGACGCCGAACCAGCGCCGCCGGCGTGAGGCGCCGAACTCCACCTTCGACGCGACGATGTCCTCTGAAGCTGCCGTGAAGGAGCCCGTGGGAGTCGGGCCCGACAGAAAGTTGGCGTCGAACCGGGCCACCCGATCCCCGCCGAACTCGATGTAACAGGTTGCCGCACCTCGGTAGGGCCCAGGCGGCTCACCACCCTTGATCTGGTGGATCAGTACCTCGGCGAGGGTTCGGGCCTCTCCTTCGGCGATGGCACCCACCCTCGGCACTGGTGCGCTCGTCACGTCGCCTACCGCATAGACGCTGTCGAATTTGGTGGCAAAGGTGCGATGGTCGACGGGGATCCAGCCGTCCTCGGCCAGGGCCGAGTTCGTGACGACGTGGGGCGCCCGGTGCACCGGGATGCCAAGGAACAGGGTGTACGGCATCGTTCGCCCGTCTTCGAGCGTGGCGATCTTGGTGCTGGGGTCGAGGGCGGTCACCTTCGATTGGGGGCACCATTCGATGTCCCGTTCGGCTGTCGCTTCCAGAATGCCCGCTGAGGCTTCGGGTGAGATGGGGATGGGCGTCCCCATAGGGCTCACGATCTTGATGGTCGACGTCGCCCGCAGTCCACGCTTCTCCAGGTAGTCGTGCAGCATGAATGCCGTTTCGAACGGCGCGGCCGGGCATTTGAAGAAGTTCCCCAGCACTCCGATGATGACGTCCCCTCCTGCAAAGCCGGGCAGGAGCTCCCGGACCCGGGCCGCCCCTTCGACGGTGTAGAACTCCGACCCCTCCTCGGCCATGCCCGGAGTCGCGGCCGGGTCCAGATCTGCACCCAGCGCCACGACAAGGATGTCGGGCTGGTACGTCGCGGCACTCGTGGTGACCCGGCGATTCTCCGGATCGATCGTCAGGATCGTCTCCTGCACGAATCGGACTGACGGCTTGTCCAGGTGCGAGTAGGGGACGCGTACCCCGGCCAGATCCTTGCGGCCGAACATGAGGTCGAGCTTCGAGAAGCCGAACACGAACGCATCGCTGCTGTCGACAATGGTGACATCGACTTCGTCAGACACCTCGTTGGACAACACGGTCGCCAGTTCCAGGCCGGCAAAGCCGGCGCCGAGTATGAGCACGGTCTTCATCGAATCTCCTCCCACCGGGAATCGGCCACCTGGGCCCGTTCCGGTCTTGTCGCGACGACGAAGTCTTGCATGGGCGACCTCAGTCGGCTGAGAGACGCAGGGTGGATCGACCCGGCACGGGCCGACCTACGGGCGCAGTTCGAGCCCGTCGAGGGTGCCGGCATCCCTCCACTCGGCCAAGAGCTCGAAGAACGGCATCGGGCCCTTGCCGTAGGAGCTGCCGATGAATCCGCCCGTGATGGGCTGGCCCTCATTGTTGTAATAGCCGGGCGTGCACTGTTGCTGGAAGGCGACGATATCCCTCGCTGATTCGGTCAGTTGTGCGAGCCAGCGGTCTTCGGCGTCTCCGGTTGCTTCCACGGTGGCAATGTCGTGCTCGACGGCAGAGCGAAGGACATGGCAGAGGTGGTCGCTGGCCTCCTCGAGGAGGTGGGGATAGTTGACCGTAAAGCCGCCTTGGGTGTGGCCCAGGACGAACATGTTGGGAAAGCCGTGCACGTGCATCCCGTGCACGGAGCGGATCCCGTCCTTCCAGTGTTCGGAGAGAGTGCGGCCGCGTGAGCCGACGACGTCGTAGCCGGCCCTCCTCGTGTAATCGGTCCCGACCTCGAATCCGGTGGCGTAAATCAAGCAGTCCACCTCGTACACACGATCGCCGACGACGACTCCGTCGCCTGTGATGGCGTCGACACCGCGCCCGTCGGTGTCGACGAGCGTGACGTTGGGGCGGTTGAAGGCCTGGAGGTAGGCGTCGTGGAAGCAGGGCCGCTTGCAGAACTGTCGGTACCAGGGCTTGAGGGCTTCGGCGGTCGCCGGATCCTCGACGAGGTCGTCCACCCGCGCCCTGATCTGCTCCATCTTCTCGAAGTCGGCCAGCTCCATCACGGCGGCCAGGTCCCGGCCGGCCCCCGACGACTGGTCGCGCATTCGGTTGACCAGCCTGGCAAGAATGTCGGTCCAGCCGTCGTTGACGAGGTCCCGCTCGGCAAAGCCGCCGGAGGTCAGCAGCGTGAAGTTCTCCATCCTCTCCTTCTGCCATCCTGGCTCGAGGGCGGCGGCCCAAGCGGGGTCGGTCGGCCGGTTTCCCCGGACGTCAATGGAGGAGGGCGTGCGCTGGAAGACGAACAGCTCGCCCGCCGAAGCGGCAACGTGCGGAGTCACCTGCACGGCGGTGGCGCCGGTGCCGATGATGCCGACGCGCTTGCCGGCCAGTCCGTCCAGCCCACCGTTCGAGTCCCCTCCGGTGTAGGTGTAGTCCCACCGGCTGGTGTGAAACGAATGACCCGTGAACTCGGCAATCCCGGGAAGGCCGGGGAGTTTCGGCCGGTGCAGGGGCCCGTTGCCCATCACGAGGAATTGGGCCGACATCCGGTCACCCCTATTCGTCGTGATGGTCCAGCGCCGCCGATCCTCGTCCCAGGCAATGGCGGTGACTTCGGTGGAGAGGCACGATCGTTCGTACAGATTGAAGTGTCGGGCGATGCGGCGGCAGTGCTCCAGAATTTCCGGAGCGCGGGCGTACTTCTCGCTGGGGACGTAGGAGGTCTCCTCCAGGAGCGGGAGATAGACGTAGGACTCGACGTCACACTGTGCGCCCGGGTACCTGTTCCAGTACCAGGTGCCCCCGAAGTCACCACCCTTCTCAATGATGCGAAAGTCGTCGATGCCCGCCTCGGTGAGCCGGGCGCCTGTGATCAGGCCGGCGAATCCGCCGCCGATGACGGCGACGGTGATGTCATCGGTCAGCGGAGGTCGGTCGACGGTCTCGGTGTAGGGATCGTGCAGGTAGCCCGCGAGGTCTCCGGCTATTTCGACGTACTGGGCGTTCCCGTCCAGCCGGATCCGCTTGTCGCGTTCGAGCAGGTATTTCTGGCGCAGCGCGTCAGGGTCGAATTCCGCGCCCGACGTCGTCGTCTTCGTGTCGGTCACCGCTGGGAGTCCCCGCTGCCTGCGTGCCTGTGCATCAGTCCCACCCCTCGCTCGGCGACGCAGCGTATCTTCCCTCATGGAGGCCGGCCCGAGATCAGTTCGATGAGTGCGGCATCGCCCCTTCAGCCGGCGAGCGCCGCCATGTCTCCCATCAGCGTGAGCGCGTCGGAAGGTGCGGGGTCGCCGAAATCGCGGTAGAGGGCGTGCACGTTGGCCACGACACGCTCGGCTTCGCTCCACCCCGTATACGGGCCCAGATCGATGTCTCGGGCGGCGTCGAGGGCGGTCATTCCGGTGTCGAAGCGTGCTCTGGCCTCGCGGGTCAACAGTTCGAAGTACGCCTTCAGGTCTTCCAGCGCTGCTGGAGTCGCCAGCGGACCGTGACCCGGTACGACAACGGTCGGGTGGAGGGCGAGCACCCGGTCGCACGCCGTGATCCAGTTGGCCACCGGCCCGGCCCACACAATCGGGTGGCCTCCGTGGAAGAGGATGTCGCCTGTGAAGACGATGCCTTCGTCGGCCAGATGGACCACGGCATCTCCGGCCGTGTGGGCGGGTCCCACCTCGAGCAGCGAGACGGAACGGTCTCCGACCCGCAGTTCGAGGTGCTGCTCGAAAGTGCGGGTGGGTCCCACCAGCGGGACGTCCTCGAAGCAGAACGGGGAGAAGATCCTCTGCACGAACTGGCCGGCCGCGCCGAGCGAGTCCGCCGAACGCAGCATGGCCGCCATGGTGGCTGGGGGGAGTTGCAGCATTTCCTCGGCGCACCGTGCCGTTGCGATGATCTCCGCATCACCCAGGAGCGAGTTGCCATAGCAGTGATCGCCGTTGGCGTGCGTGTTGACCACCGTGGCGATGTGACGGGCGGCCGGGGTCATGGCGCACATCTGGTTCAGCATTTCGGCCGTCAGCCGGAGGTCGAACAGCGTGTCCACCAGCAGGGAATTTCCACCCCCGGTGATCAGCCCGGCGTTGGACCACCCCCAGCCCCCGTCAGGCTGGAGGTAGGCCCAGACTCCGTCTGCGATTTCGTGCAGGCCCTTGGTGTAGCCCATCGCTCGAGGAGCAGAGGGTCTAGTAGACCCAGACGGTCGTGCCGATCGGGTCGATGTTGGCGGCCCAGATCCAGTTGATGGCCTCGTTGCTGACGCGCGCACAGCCGTGTGACACCGGTACGGGCGGCACCGAGGAATCGCCATGGATGGCATAGCCCTCATAGAAGAACCGCGGCCGGAACAAGGTGCCGAGCGAGTCGGTCACGGTCCCGTTGACCACCCGGAAGGTGCTGAACACCCCGGTGGGAGTGATGGCCACGTTGGTGGAGCCGTCCTGGGTGTAGGTGTAGCCACCGCCGGTCGACGTGTTCAGCGTCCAGAGAAGATGGTTGTTGTTGACGACCATGATCAGGTCGTTCGCCAGGTTGATCTGGATCTCGTAGCCCGACTCCGCCCTCGGCTGGGGGACGACCCCGGCGTCCAGCGCAGCCCAGGTGGCCGGTCCGACGACGCCGTCGCGCTGAAGGTTGGCCGCCTTCTGCAGGGCCCAGACCGCCTGCTGTGTGCTGTCGTCGAACGTGCCGTTCGTGGTGTCGACCCAGTAGCCCAGGGCGTACAGCTGCGTCTGGAGCGAGGCCACGGCCGCGCCGGTCGAACCCAGCTGCACCGTGGGCGGAACCGGCGGCGGTGACGTGGGCAGGAGCCAGTACCCCTGGCCCGACGGCGTTGCCGCTATGGCTCGGATCGGGTTGCTGTTGGCCTGGCCGCCCATGGAGCCGAGGAACGGGGCCGAGCCGTAGTTGAAGACGCCGCCGTCCTTCGCTGCCATCCAATACCCGCCGGCAGTGGCGGCGATACCCACAATGGGTGCGTTGATCGGCGAGCCGCCGGCTGAGCCGAGGAACGGAGCGCTGCCATAGGCGAAGATGCCACCGTCGGAGGCGACCAACCAGTAGCCGTTCCCGCCGGGTCCCGACGCCATGCCGACGACCGGCTGGTTGAGGTGGATGGAGCCGGTGGAACCGTAGAACTGCGCGTCGCCATAGGCGAAGATCCCGCCGTCCGAGGCCACCAGCCAGTACCCGCCGCCGTCGGGCGTGACGGCCATGCCGACGATCGGCTGGTTCAGCTGCATGGAGCCGGTCGAGCCGTAGAAGTGCGCATCGCCATAGGAGAAGATGCCGCCGTCGGACGCCACCAGCCAGTACCCGCCGCCGTCAGGGGTGGCGGCCATGCCGACGATCGGCTTGTTGAGCTTGATGCCACCGGCAGACCCGAGGAATGCGGCATTCCCGTAGTTGAAGATGCCGCCGTCCGAGGCGACGATCCAGTAGCCCTGACCATCGTGGGTCGGGGCCATGCCGACCGGCGGCGAGTTGAGGGTCAGTCCGCCGTTGGGACCGAAGAAACCGGCGTCGCCGAAATTCACAGGCTGGGCCACGTTGTCGGGGTAGGTAGCGGCTGCTGCGCTGCCCGACGTCACGGCGAGGAGCGCCGGGACCAGCGTCATGCAGCCGACGAGCGCCGCCAGCAGTGAACGCCCCTGCCGCTTCCGGGTCGTGGGCTCTGGGCTGCATTTCTGGGGGTGGACGGCGGGGGTGTGGGCCGGCATCGGTGCTCCTTCAGGTCGGCTCCGGAGTATGGATCGGGGCTCACCACGTGGGTGGGACCCCTCCGTAGAGGCCTTCGTCTGGTCGAATGTGTCGCTGAACTGTAATGCCACTCCTCCCTGGCCACACAGGCGGTCGGGGAGCCTGACCTCTGCTTTCACGCCAGAGGGATGTCGAAGCGGGGTCGGCCCGGTCCATTCGGGGCCGCGCTGCTCCTGGTCCAGGCCTTGTGCCAGGGAGCGGTGCAGCCTCTCAGCCCGGGCGCTCCCAGCGGACCACGTCCTCGAGCTTTCCGCTCTCGACGTCGTAGACCAACCCGGCGATCAGCTTCAGTCGGGACAGGTACGGGGTTCCTGCCAAGACGGCCACGTCCTCGCGCAGCGCAGCGGCATGGTCGTCGATCGGCAAGAACCCCAGGTCGGCTCCTGTGAGCTCGCGCAGCTGCTCGTTGTTCACGCCGAAGAGGCCGCACTTCGTGTGCTGCATGACCACGGCCGTGTCGATGCCCAGGACGCCACTCGAGAGGGCGAGGCTGCGCAGCACGTCTTCTGTCACCCGGCCGCCGGCGTTGCGGATCACGTGCGCCTCGCCGAGGTGCAGGCCCAGCACGGCAAAGACGTCGATGCGGGCGTCCATACAGGTCACGACGGCGAGGTGGCGGCTCGGTCGGGGATCCGCCACGTTGGCCCGTGCTGCCGCATAGCCCTCATTGGCCTGGAGGAGTTCGGAGATCTGTGGCATTCGTCGCTCGACCGTAACAGCAGAGCCCGACGTCAGTCGTCAGTGCTCTCGCCGAAACCCTGGCCGCGGTGCTGGTCGAGCATCGGGACAGGCCGTGCTGCACCCGAAAGGGGTAGGCGGATCGGGAACGGGGGGAAGGGCCCAGCGGCCAACATGCCCTGGCGGTCGAGCACGGGGGCGACCGGAACGCCGACGGCCGCCAGACGGGCCACCAGCGCATCTCGAGGCTGGGCCACGATGGCGTCGGCGACGGTGTGCTGAATCTCGTGCCCCCGTCGGCAGCGCTCGTCGAAGTCGAGATCCGCCAAGGCGCCGAGGCCGAGCGCGTGGCACAGGCTCACCCAGAAGTGCTGTTCGTTGAGCACGCCGAGGGCCACCTGGCCACCGTCGATCGTGGGGAAGAGGCCATACCCCGGCGTGGGGGCCGACGGGGCGGCGACCGTCGACCCCGGAGCCGGCGCGGCTCCGGCGCGACCGGTCCAGGTGGCCAGCACGTCGGTCATGGAGATGTCGAGCGACGCCCCTTCGCCACTGGTCACGCGGCCGAGCACGGCCGCACAGATCCCGAACGCCGCGGTCAGGCCGGCGGCCAGGTCGGCCGTCGGGAGGGGCGGGATCCGGTCGGCCGGACCGCCCTCTGGCGTCAAGGCCCCCGACCAGGCCTGGTAGTTGACGTCGTGGCCGGGGAGAAGGGCCCGCGGGTCATGGCGGCCGTACCCCGATATGGAGCAGTAGACGACGGCGGGGTTGAGTGTCCGCACGTTCGCCTCGGCGAGACCCAGGCGGTCCAGGACCCCAGGGCGGAATCCCTCGACGAGGACATCGGCCTGCGCCGCCAGCTCCAGTGCCCTGGCGCGATCGTCGGCGTCCTTGAGGTCGAGCTCCACACTGCGCTTGCCTTCGTTGACCCCGGCGAACAGCCCGGGGTAGTGGCGCATCGGATCCCCGCCGGGCGGCTCGACTTTGAGGACATCGGCTCCCAGGGGCACCAACAGCGACGTGGCGTACGGGCCGGGACGCCAAATGCTGAGGTCGAGGACTCGGAGTCCCGAGAGAAACGCCGCCGTTGCTGCCATCAGGCTCGAGTCTTGCAGGAGGCGGCGGGTAGCCTCGCGGCGTGCTGGGATTCTTCTCGTTCACCGAGGTGACCGACCCTTCCGCCCACGAGGCGTACAACGCCTGGCATCAGCTCGACCATCTTCCAGAGCAGTTCACCATTGAGGGCATCAACTTCGGTCGGCGCTGGGTGCGGTCCCCCCGCTGCCGGGCTGCTGAATCGGCCACGGGCAGCCTCTTGGACCGCTTCCACTACATGACGCTCTACTTCCTCCGCGACGAGACGCTCATTCCCCGGTTCTTCGCCCTGGCCGAAGAGTTGCGAGCGAAGGACCGCTTCTTCGGGGCCAGGCGCGCCTTGCTGTCGGGCCCTTTTCCCGTGGTCGGCCGCTGGGCGGCTCCCCGCGTCGCAGTTTCCCCCGAGGCCGTCCCGTTCCGGCCGTCCGTCGGAGTCCATGTGGTCGTCGGCCCGCCGGTCGACGGCGAGGGACTGGTGCGCCACCCCGGGGTGGCCGGGGCCTGGCAATTCACCGACGCCGTCCACGAACGGACCATCACGGTCGCCTTCGTCGACGGCGACCTGTGGCAGGCATCCGCCTCGCTCGGGACCGCCGGCGCCGCCACGCCCGAGTGGGCAGGGCCCCTGGAGCGGGTTGATGCTTTCCGTTGGGACTGGTTCGCTACGCTGACGCCCCAATGACCAGTCAGAGCAAGTCGAAGGCCCAGCGCAGGGCGGAGAATCAGCGCAACGCCGCCGAGAAGCGCGCCGCCGAACAACGGGCGAAGCGGATGCGCATCGGCATCCGCGCCGGGGGCGCCGTGGTGCTGATCGCGCTCGTCGTGATCCTCATCGTCGTGGTGACGGGCGGTTCGAACAGCGGCACGCCGCCCACGGTGAAGAATCCCCATATCGCCCTCGAGCCCATTCCCGCCTCCATGTCCTCGTCATGGGTGCAGCCGCCGGCCGGGACGCCCGGCCCCGAGACCATCCCGGTCCCGAGCGGGCCGAAGCTGGCCACGCTGCTCAACGCGGCCACGGGTCAGAACGTCGATGGCATCCAGTGCCAGACCAACGAGCAGACGGTGACGCACGTCCACACCCACCTCACCATCTTCGTGAACGGGAAGGCGCGGGTGATCCCCTACGGCGTCGGGATCCCCGGCTTCCAGGCCGTCAGTACCGCGCAGGGGCCGTTCGTGCAGACGGGCAGCTGTTTCTACTGGCTGCACGCGCACGCCAACGACGGGATCATCCACGTTGAGTCGCCGAGCACCTCGGACAGCTTCACCCTGGGCCAGTTCTTCCAGGAATGGGGCATCCCGCTCAGCAAGACGCAGGTCGGCCCGGCCCAGGGGAATGTCACGGTCTTCTTCACGTCACCGGGCCAGAAGGCGAAGCTCTACACGGGCAATCCCAACAACCTCCCGCTGGGCGACCACTACCAGATTCAGCTCGTCGTGGGCACGCCCATCGTGGCACCTGTGCAGATCACCAACTGGGGCGGGCTGTAGATCGGCGGAGGCGGGGCCCCTCACAGTCGTCGCCGTCTAGCCGACGTCCCTCCGCACCGTGGACCGACCGGCCTGGTCGCCGCCGAGCAAAGAAGAGAAGATCGCCGGCGCCTGGTGCGGCAGCAGCGACAGGTGGCCCTCGCCGGGCACCACGTTGACGGTGGCCTGCGGAATGTGGCGCTTGAGGAAGGCCCGGTAGCCGGGCGGTCCGGTCTCGTCTTCGGCGCCCTCCCAAATGCCGACCGGGACGTCAATGTCCTCGAGGGCGAATCCCCACGGATCCCCGAAAATGCGGTAGTCCTGCACACAGCCTTCGGTGCCCTGCCGCATCGCCTCGCGGACGAAGGCCAGCGCGTTGTCGGGCGGCCCCCATTCGGCCAGCACGGAGCGATCGGCCGCCGGGAACGAGCGCATGGCGGCGCGGAGCAGCCGGGCATTGCTGGCGTTCACGATGCTGAGCTTCATCAGGGCCGAGGCCAGCCAGGGGGTCCGTTGGCACAGGACCAACAGCACGCGGTCCTCAATGTTGAGGCCGCGGGTCGTGCCGTAGAGGTCGAGCGGGACGGCGCTGGAGAGGAGCGCCGCCGCCGTGACGCGGCCGTGCATCTCCGCCGCGCAGATGGCGGCGTACGGGCCACCGGCCGACCAGCCCATCACGGCGAACTCCCCGATGGCCAACGCTTCCATGAGATGGGTCACGTCAGCGGGCCAGTCGACCAGGCGGCGTTCCCGCTGGTAGGTGGAGAGGCCCATGCCGGGCCGGTCGGGGGAGATGAGGCGGACACCCATGGCAACCGCGGCCTCGTGCGCGGGAGCGGCGTCGAGACGGGAACTGAGGCCACCGTGACAGTTCAGGACGGGGAAGCCGGATGCGATGCCGTATTCCTCGTAGGCCAGGAGCCGACCGTCGGGGAGGCGCACCGAGTCGGTCACCGCGGCGCTGCTCCGTCTGGAGCGCCGCGGCGGGGGTCCGGCTCCCGACGTCGGATCCGTCCGGGTTGAACAGGTGCCCGCACGGGAGCACGCTATAGGGTGCGGGCATGAGTCCGAACGTCGACGAGTTGGTTGATGGCCTGGTGGCCGACTTCCCGCCGGGGACGACGCCGCCCCAGCAGTTTCTCGGCGAACAGTTCGACCGGGGCCTGGCCTGGTTGCACTTCCCGCCCGGTGCGGGTGGCCTGGGTCTGACGCCGCGAGACCAGCAGCGGGTGCAGTCCCGCCTCAACGCGGCGGGCGCGCCGGCGGCCGGGACGCGCAACCCCATCGGGTATGGCATGTGCGCGCCGACGATCGCCACCCACGGGACGTCTGAGCAGAAGGAGCGTTACCTGCGCCCACTCTTCACCAGCGAGGAGATCTGGTGTCAGCTGTTCAGCGAGCCCGGGGCCGGGTCCGACGTGGCCGGGCTGTCCACCCGGGCCGAGCGCGACGGTGAGGAGTGGCTGCTCAACGGACAGAAGGTCTGGACCACGCTGGCGCACATCTCGTCGTTCGGCCTGATTGTGGCGCGCACGAACCCGGACGTCCCCAAACACAAGGGGATGACAGCGTTCCTGGTCGACATGAAGGCGCCTGGCGTCGAGGTGCGCCCGCTCTTCCAGATCACGGGGGAAGCCGAGTTCAACGAGGTCTTCTTCACCGACGTGCGCCTGTCCGATGCGGCCCGCATCGGTGGGGAAGGGGACGGATGGCGTGTCGCGGTGACGACGCTCATGAACGAGCGGGTTTCCATCGGCGGGGCCGTCACCCGGCGCGGCGGCGGCCCGGTGGCCGAGGCCATCAAAATTTGGAAGGAGCGCTGGCAGGGAGACACCTCCGCCCATGCTCTGGCACTACGCGATCGATTGGTGGCGAGCTACATCCGCATGGAGGCGCTCTCCATGACCAACGCGCGCGCCGCCCAGACGCGCAAGGCGGGGACGCCCGGCCCCGAGGGCTCGGTGGCCAAGCTGGCCTACGCCGAGGAGAACAAGCGGATCTACGACCTGTGCATGGACCTGCTGGGCGCTGACGCCATGCTTTTCCCGGCCGGCTACCCCATGGTTCGCCCCGAACTGGTGGGCATGGGCTCTCTCGACCCGCGCAAGATGTTCCTGCGGGTCCGGGCGAACTCCATTGAGGGCGGCACGTCCGAGGTCATGCGCAACATCCTCGGCGAACGGGTCCTCGGCCTGCCGGGTGACGTCCGTACCGACAAGGAGTTGCCATGGAAGGACGTCCCGCGCAGCTGAGCGGGAACCAGTCGTGATGGCAGCTGACCTGAAGGCCGAGAAACGCGTCGCCGCCACGACCGCGGCGGCGCTGGTCGAGAACGGCATGGTGGTGGGCCTGGGTACCGGCTCCACAGTGGCGGAGCTCGTGCCCGTGCTCGCCGCCCGCCGGCTCGACATCACGTGTGCCGCCACGTCGCCGGCCACCGAGGCGCAGGCCACGGCGCACGGGCTGGTCGTCCGGCCCTTCACCGACATCGACCGGCTCGACCTGGCCATCGACGGCGCCGACCAGGTGGACCCGGCGGGCTGGCTCGTCAAAGGGGGCGGCGGGGCACACACCCGCGAGCGGATAGTGGCCGCCGCCGCTGATCGCTTCGTGGTCATCGTCTCCTCGGACAAGCCGGTCGATCGGATCCATGCCCCGGTGCCCCTCGAACTCCTGGCTTTCGGCCTGGCGGCCACCCTGCGGGAGCTTCCCGCGGCAGAAATACGGCAGGCGCCGTTGACGCCCGACGGGGGAGTGCTGGCCGACTACCTCGGCGAAGTGGACGATCCCGCCGCGCTGGCCGCCATGCTCGACGCGGCGCCGGGGGTCGTCGCCCACGGCCTGTTCCCGCCGGCCCTGGTTGCCACCGTCCTCATCGCCCGGGGTGACGAGGTGGAGATGCGGGAGATCACCTGAACAGGACGCCGCGACGTCGGGACGCTAGGCCGATGGGCTGAAGGTGACCGGCAGCGACGTGGGGGAGCGGAAGACGTCGCCGCGGATGTGGGGATCGTCGTCGCCAGGCTGGAGGGCGATATCGGGCAGGCGGTCGAACACGCGGTTGAGAAGGGCGCGTGTCTCGAGCCTCGCCAAATGCATGCCGAGGCACATGTGCGGCCCGTGTGCGAAGGCGATGTGCGGTACGGCGGGGCGGAAGATGTCGAAGGACTCGGGATCGTCCCAGCGGGTCTCGTCGTGGTTGGCCGAGCCGATGTGGGGCGTGATGCTCTCTCCCGGCCCGATGGTGACGCCGGCGAGCTCGACCTCACGCGTCGTGGTCCGGTTGATGGTCAGCAGCGGCGGCTCGTAGCGCAGGCCTTCTTCAATGGCCTGGGGTAGCAGTGAGCGATCGGCCTGCACCGCCGCGAGTTGCTCAGGGTGGGTGAGGAGCAGGTAGAGGAGATTGCCCGACGAGCGGTAGGTCGTTTCGGCCCCGGCCGGCAGGAGCAGCCGGAGAAACGAGTAGATGGCCTCGTCCGTCAGCTTCTCACCGTCGACTTCGGCGGAGACCAGGTCACTGATCACGTCCTCGGCCGGGTGGGCCCGCCGGTCGGCCACGACGCCTGCGAAGTACTCGCGTAACGCCTCGGAGGCGGCCAAGCCCCGGTCGATGTCCGCCACCAGACCGATGAGCTCGACCGACCAGCGCTGGAACTGGGGGAAGTCCTCTTCGGGCAGGCCGAGCAGGCGGGCAATCACCCGGACCGGGAACTCGAACGTCAGCTGCCGGACCAGGTCGGCCTCGCCGTCGGCGGCAAAGCGGTCGATCTGCTCGTCAATGATGGGGCGGATGAACTCGGGTTCCCATCGGGCCAGTGCCTTCTCGCGAAACGCGTGGGCCACCAGGTTGCGGTGGCTGCGGTGCTCGGGATCGTCCATGCCGAGGATCATGTGGCCCATGACCATGCCGATGGTCACGTCGTAGCCGGTCGAGGTGAAGGTCTTGGCATCGCGCAGAATGCGCGAGCAGTCCTCGTAGCGGTAGGCGATCCATCCCGGTTCGACCTCGAAGCCCTCGGGCAGAGCGTCGGGGGAGATCGTCAGGCCTTTCTCCACCGGCGTGTCGCGGCGCTTGGCGAGGAAACCCGGGTACGGATCCCGCGTGGTCCCGGCGACGACATCGTCGAAGGCGGTGAACGGGTCGTATCCCTGAGCGTCGGATGGTGCCATGGCGCGTGTCCCTCCCGCGGCTGTCGTGTGACGTCGATGTCAGGCTACGGCGTGCGGACGGCGGACGCGTACGCACGCTCTGCCAGGGCGGCCACCGGGCCCGACGGCGTAGGCTCGACCTCCATGCAGACGCTCCGCACGCCTGACGACCGCTTCGCTGACCTGCCCGGGTATTCCTTCGCCCCGCACTACGCCGACGTCGCCGACGGCGAGGGGGGTACGTTGCGCGTGCACTACGTGCGGGAGGGCGATCCGTCGGCGCCGGTCGTGCTCCTCATGCACGGGGAGCCGTCGTGGTCCTACCTCTACCGCACCATGATCCCCGTCCTGACGGGTGCCGGGCTCCAGATCGTGGCCCCCGATCTGGTCGGCTTCGGAAGGTCCGACAAGCCGGCCGAGCGCACCGATTACACCTTCGCCCGCCACGTCGAGTGGATGCGCGAGCTGCTCTTCGACCGGCTGGACCTGACCGACATCAACCTTGTGTGCCAGGACTGGGGTGGGCTCATCGGCCTGCGTCTGGTCGGTGAGCATCCCGGCCGTTTCGCCCGTGTGGTGGCCGCCAACACGTTCCTGCCCACGGGCGACACCAATCCGGGGGACGCCTTCTTCGCCTGGCAGAAGTTCTCCCAGGAGGTCGAGGTCTTCCCCACCGGTGTGATCGTGCGCGGTGGGTGCGCCAAGCCGGTGGCGCCCGAGGTCGAGGCGGCCTACGACGCGCCGTTCCCCGACGAGTCCTACAAGTCGGGGGCGCGGCAGTTCCCGTTGCTGGTGCCGTCGCAGCCCGACGACCCCGCCCACGACGCCAACGTGGCTGCCTGGGTGGGCCTGGCTGCCTTCGACCGGCCCTTTCTCTGCGCCTTCAGCGACAGTGACCCCATCACCAAGGGCGCCGACCGCAACCTCAAGGAGCGGATCGCCGGAGCGCAGGGCCAACCCCACACGACGATCGTCGGCGGCGGGCACTTCCTCCAGGAAGACTGCGGCGAGGACCTGGCCGCCGTGGTGGTGTCCTTCGTGACTGCCACGCCGTGACCAGCGAGCACAGCGTGGTCATCGTCGGCGCCGGGTTCTCGGGTATCGGGATGGCGGCCCGCCTCCGATCGATGGGCATCGACGACTTCGTCGTCCTGGACCGCGGCAACGACCTCGGCGGTACCTGGCGGGACAACTCGTATCCCGGCGCATCGTGCGATGTCCCCTCCAATCTGTACTCGTTCTCTTTCGCGCTGAACCCTGGGTGGACACGTGCCTTTTCCTCACAGAGCGAGATCTGGGACTACATGCGTGCGTGCGTCGATCGTTTCGAAGTCGCCGGCCAGTTGCGCTTCGGTCGGTCCGTGGCGGAGGCGCGTTGGGACGATGGCGCCGCTCGTTGGGTGGTGCACACCACCGCCGGCGAGGAGTACAGCGCCCCGGTGCTGGTGTGGGCCACCGGGTCTTTGAGCGAGCCGTCCATCCCGGACTTCCCCGGCCTCGAGGACTTCCGCGGCAAGGTGTTTCACTCGGCCCGCTGGGAGCACGGCTTCGACCTCACCGCCAAGCGCGTCTGCGTGGTGGGGACCGGGGCCTCGGCCGTGCAGTTCGTCCCGCAGATCGCTCCGGTGGTCGAGCACCTCTACCTCCACCAGCGGACGCCGCCGTTCGTCGTGCCGCGGCGTGACCGGGCCGTGTCGGGCCTGCGCCGGCTGGCCTACCGCAAGGCACCCTGGATGCAGCGTCTGTCCCGGCTCCGCACTTATCTCATGTTCGAGGCCCTGCTCTCCGTGTTCGTCGGCCACGCCGAACGGCGCAAGGCCGCCGTGCGCAAGGCCGCGCTCGACCACCTGGGCAAACAGGTGCCTGACGAGGCACTGCGTCAGAAGCTCGTTCCCCACTACGAGCCGGGCTGCAAGCGCCTTCTGCTGTCCGACGACTATTACCCCGCGCTCACCCGGCCCAATGTCGAGGTGGTGGAGTCACCGGTGGCATCGTTCACCGCCCACGAGGTAGTGGGGGAGGACGGCATCGCCCGCCCGGTCGACGTGGTGATCATGGGAACGGGCTTCGAGGCGGCGGAGCCTCCCTACGCCGAGCACATCGTCGGCGCCGACGGCGTGCGGCTGTCGGACCTCTGGGAGGCACACGGTGTCGAGGCCTACGCCGGCTCCACGGTCGCCGGTTTTCCCAACCTCTTCCTGATGATCGGGCCCAACTCGACCTTGGCCCACAACTCCATGATCTTCATGATCGAGTCCCACATCAACTACATCGCCAGCGCGCTGGACTTCCTGCAGCGGCCCGGCGTGCGCGCCGTGGAGGTCAAGCCGGCAGTGCAGCGACGGTACAACGAACGCCTGCAGGCCCGGTTGGCACACTCGGTGTGGGTCGAGGGCGGATGTGCGAGCTGGTACCTCGACCACCGTGGTCGCAATACGACGCTGTGGCCGGACCACACGTGGAAGTTCCGTCGCCTGACCCGGCGCTTTCACCCCGGCGAGTACATCGTCCGGGCGTAGGCCCGCAGCGCCAGCGCGCACAGCCCGGCCGCGAACAGGGCGAGCACACCGATGTCGGGCAGCACTGCGGTCAGCCCCGCATGGTCGTAGATGAGCTTGACGAAGGCGTCCATGGCCCAGGCTTGCGGCACGACATGGCCCACAGCACGGACCACGGGTCCGACCACGTCGAGCGGGTACATGCAGCCGCCCAACATGCCGCACACGATGCCGAGCACCACAGCGAGCGAAATGGCCTGCTCCTCGGTGCGCGAGCGCATGCTCACGAGAGCGGCGGCGCCGGCGTAGGCGAGCGACAGTGTGGCGAGGACGAGGAACACCCCCACGGGGTCACCCCAGTGCACGCCGAAGAGCAGGCGGCCGACCACCAGGAGCCCGACGCACTGCACGGCGGCGACGCACAGGCTGGTGGCGATCAACGCCGCCACCACCGAGCGCCGGCGCACCGGCGCGGCCGCCAGGCGTTGCAGCAGGCCGAGGCGGCGTGACTCGACCACGCCCGACGACAGGAGGAGCACGGTGATGCCGAGGAACAGGACGAGGTCGGCCGGCGCCACGTAGGAGAAGGGGCTCAGCGCGGCGGGCACCTCGGTGTGGCTCAGGGTGACGTCGGTCACCGTCGTGTGCGTGCCTTCGGCGGCCATGAGGTCGAGGAGGGCCACCACGTCGGTGCGGGCCTGGACGGCGCTGGTCGAGGCTGACTCGCTGATGAAGTCGACCCGCAGTGTCCCGGGCGGCGCCGGCAGTCCGATGAGCCCGGCCACCACCCGCCCGCGCAGGATGTCGTCGCCCAATCGGGCCCGGTTGGGCTCAATGCGGACCTTGAGATCCCCGGTGCTCGCCACCAGGTGGACGAGGCGGGACGACGGGTGGACGAGCCCGATGGGCTCCTTGGGGCTCCCGGCCAGCAGGCCGGTCACGAGAATGAACACCACGGGGAACAGCGTGGCGACGAAGAGAAGACGACGATCGCCGATGGCTCGCCGCAGGTTGACCCGGATAATGGGAATCACGGGGTCACCATTCTGCGCACGCGGGCCATGGCCAGCCCGCCGGTGACGAGGGCGATCAGGCAGAGGACGAGAAAGGGGCCGACGACCGATGACGCCGGGTCCCGCAGCAGGGCCAGGCGCCCGAACCCGACCAGGGCCCACCCGTTCGGGGTGCCCAGGCTGAGCACCTGCAGGGCCTCGGGCAGGGCGCCGGGTGGCAGCAGGTTGCCCCCCAGCAGCGCCAGCACGAGTCCGACCACGAGCGAGGCGGCGAACGCCTCCTGAGGGGTACGGGCGAACGAGGTGAGGAAGGCGCCGAGGCCGCACATGGCGGCCGTGGCGCCCACGCACAGCATGAGCACCCCCAGCGGCGCCCCCCAGTTGGCCCCGAAGGCCGCCGCCGTGATGCCCCAGACGATCAGGATGGAGGCCAAGCCGGTCAGGCCGATGGCCAGGAGCTTCCCCCACACGATGGCGCTCGGCCGGACGGGCGCCGCGGCCAGCCGGGCCAGTGTCCCCGTCGCGCGTTCCATCAGGAGTGAACGCATGCCGAGCCCGCTCCCGATGAACAGGAACACCACGGCGATGGACGGCGCGAAGTAGTCGAGCACCGCCTTGCCGCCGTTGCCGAGCGTGCTCGCCGAGACGGAGATGGCGGCCAGGTCCGTGGCCGTCCCGTGTCGCAGTCGTCCGGCGTAGAGCCGGCTGGCCAGGCCCGCCGCCACCGACTCGGCGTACTCCTGCCCGATCAAGGCATTGCCCCGGTCGACGATCTCGAAGCCGGGGGAGGGCGTGGCACCCGGCGCCACCATCGGCACCAGGAGATGCGACAGGTTCCGCGAGCCCCCCTGCAGGACGACGCCTGCGGCCAGCGTGCCGTCGGCCACCTCGCGTTTGACGGCGGCCCCGCTCGGGACGATCCGCACCACGACATTGCCCGGGAGCTGGCTGGCATGGACGGCCGCCCGGAGCAGCGCCGGTGAGGCGCCGGACACGCCGATCGGGAGCGTGGCGGTGGAAGCGTTCCCGGCGAAGGCGAACCCGAGGATGGCGGCGATGGCCAAGGGGGCCACCAGGCAGGTGATCACGGCCGAGCGGTCGCGCACGCGCCGGCGCAGTTCGGTGAAGGTGATGACGAACGAGGTCAGCCGCCGTGCTCCTGACGCTGGCGCCCTGTCCCCACGCGGGAAAAACTAGCTTTGCCGGTCGTGATCACGCTGGAGCCCGTGGGAGTCGTCGTCGGCGGCCGATCCGAGGCCATCGACGACGACTGGGGTGGCGTCGAGGCCGTCATCCGCCTGGACGCCACGCAGTTCGGACCGGCTGCGGTGACCGGCTTGGCGGCTTTCTCGCACCTGGTGGTGGTTTTCCAATTCCACCTGGTCGACCCGGACGACGTGCAGACCGGGGCGCGCCGGCCCCGCGGCAACCCGGAGTGGCCCGCGGTGGGCATGTTCGCCCAGCGGGCCAGAATGCGCCCCAACCGTCTGGGCGTCTCGACCTGCCGGTTGCTGAGCGTCGACGGCCTTGACATCGGTGTGCAGGGTCTCGACGCCATCGACGGTTCCCCGGTCCTCGACGTCAAGCCCTTCATGCGCGAGTTCGAGCCACCGGCGGCCGACGTGCGTCAACCCACCTGGTCCACCGAGCTGATGCAGGGCTACTCCTGAGCGGGTCGGACTGCCGTCAGGCGGCCCCAATCGGGGTGTAACTTGCCCGGATGCCGCAGCCCAACATCCTCGTGATCATGACGGACGAGGAGCGCTACCCACCGCCGTACGAGGGCGAGTCGATGGAGCGCTTCCGCCGGGAGCAACTCGGGGCCCGCCAGTCCATCCGTGACGGCGGACTCGAATTCCACCGGCACTACGCCGGCTCGACGGCCTGCCTGCCCAGCCGGACCACGCTCTTCACAGGGCAGTACCCGTCGCTGCACGGAGGGACCAACACCGACGGCATGGCCAAGAAGGCCAACGACCCGGCCATGGAGTGGCTCGACCCGAACTCGGTGCCGACGCTCGGGGACTGGTTCCGGGCGGGCGGGTACGAGACCCACTACCGGGGCAAGTGGCACATCTCCCATGCCGACCTGCACATTCCGGGCACGCACGAGGGCCTCATGGCGTCCGACGATGCCGGGCAGCCCATCCCCGCCGCCGTGGCGGCCTACAAGGGTGCCGACCGTCTCGACCCCTACGGGTTCTCGGGCTGGATCGGCCGCGAGCCGCACGGGGCGGCGAAATCCGACTCCGGCGTGGTGCGCGACGGTGTGTTCGCCGAGCAGGTGATCGAGCTGTTCGGCGAGCTGGCCGCGGCGCGCCGCCAGGGGCCGTGGCTGACCGTTGCCTCCTTCGTGAACCCGCACGACATCGCGTTCAACGGGTTCGGCTGGGAGGCGCTGCTCGGCTATCCGCCGGTCGACGATGACACGCTGCCCACCATTCCCGAGGCGCCGTCGCAGTCCGACTCCTTCGCCGGTCGCCCCGCCTGCCAAGAAGCCTTCGTCAAGCTGTGGCCCCAGATGCTCTACGAGCAGCCGACCGACGAGAGCTACCGGCGCCTCTACTACTACCTCCACAAGCTGGTCGACCGGGCCATCGGCCGCATCCTCGAGTCATTGGAGCAGTCCGGCATGGCCGAGGACACGGTGGTGGTGTTCACCTCCGACCACGGCGACCTCGTGGGTGCCCACGGCGGCCTCATGCAGAAGTGGTACAACGCCTACGACGAGGCCATCCGCGTCCCGCTGCTGGTGCGTGGCCCCGGCATCGCGGCGACGGCGGAAGGGGTGCAGACGCCGACGAGCCATGTGGACCTGCTGCCCACGTTGCTCGGCCTGGCCGGCATCGATGTCGAGCGGGCGGCCGCCATTGTGGCCATTGAGCACGACGAGACCCAGACGCTCCCGGGTCGCGACCTGAGCCCGCTGCTGCGGGGCGAGACGTCCGCCGACGCATCCGCCGAGCCTCTCTACTTCATGACCGAGGACGACGTCGGTCGCGGCCTGTCGCGCCTCGGCCTCGTGAGCGGCGAGGAGTACGAGCCGGTGCCCTATCCCTCGCATGTCGAGTCGGTGATCACGTCATTGCCCACCGGGACCGACGACGGGACGCAGCTCTGGAAGCTCAACCACTACTACGAGCGCCTGGACGAGTTCGACCAGGCGCACGGGCTCCCGGCGAACCCGTTCGCGGCCCCGCCGGCCGAGGAGGCCTGGGAGCTGCACAACCTGACGGCGGATCCCGAGGAGCGCCGGAACCGGGCGACGGACGCCGATGCCGCCGGCGTCCTCGAGGCCCTGCGGGGCGTGCTGGACGAGCAGCGCGAAGCCAAGCGCCGCGTCCCGCAGATGCGGAACCGTCCGGCCTGAGTCAGTCGAAGCTGGGGCGCCGGTCCCGCGTGCGCTTGAGCTCGAAGAACCCGTCGGTCGCCGTGCACAGCAGGACGCCGTCCCACAACAGGCCGGCCGCCTCGCCCTTGGGGGCGGGCGTGACCACGGGGCCGAAGATGGCCGTCCCGTTGTAGTGGATGACCGGTGTGCCCACATCATCGCCGACGGGGTCCATGCCGGCGTGGTGCGATGCCGCCAGCGCCACGTCGAACTCGTCGGAGGTGGCCGCCTCGGCCAGCGAGGCCGGCAGGCCCAGCTCGGCCAGCGCCTCGGCGACAATCAGCTCGCCGCCCCCGTCGTCCAACCCGCGCTTTTCCAGGTGGATGCGGTTGCCCAGCGCCGTGTAGAGCGGCCCGAGGATGTCGCTCCCCTTCATCTGCTCCGCCGCGATGCACACACGGACCGGGCCCTTGGCCAGCGCCAGGCGGGCCTTGTACTCGTCGGAGAGCTCGTCGCGCCCCTCGTTCAGGAGGGCCAGCGACATCACGTGCCATTCGATGTTGATGTCACGCACCCGCTCGACCTGGAGCATCCAACGCGAGGTGATCCAGGCCCACGGGCACAGGGGATCGAACCAGAAGTCAGCAGTGTCTTTCTTGTCGCTCATGGGATACCTCCGTCGACGCGCAGGATGGCGCCGGATGTATAGGACGAAGCGTCGGTGGCGAAGTACAGCGCGGCGCCGACGATCTCTTCTGGCTCACCCGCCCGCCCCAGGGCGTGCTGCGGCAGGCCGTGCTCACGTGCCGCCGGGCCCCAGGAGCCCTCGGCGATGTCCGTCAGGAACGGGCCCGCCATGATGCAGTTGACCCGCACCGAGGGGCCGAACGCCTTGGCGAAACCCTCGGTCAGCGTGTTCAACCCCGCCTTGGCGGCGTCGTAGGGCAGCATGTCGGGGGCTGGTCGGAGGGAGCCGGTGCTCGAGACGTTGATGATGGATCCACCATACGGGCCGTCCGCCATTCTCGTGCCGACGAGCGCGGTGAGGCGGAACGGCCCTTTCAGGTTGACGCCGACCACCTTGTCCCAGAGTTCCTCGCTCACCGACCCCAGGTCGGGATAGAGCGGCGACATGCCGGCGTTGTTGACCAGCACGTCGACGCGCCCGAAGGCGGCGTAGGCCTTCTCCACGAGTTCGTCGATCTCGTCCCAGTGTCCGACGTGGCAGGCCACGGCGAGGGCGCGCCGCCCCTTGGCCTCCACCTCGGCCGCCACGGCCTGGCAGGTCTCGAGTTTGCGGCTGGCGATGATCACATCGGCCCCGGCGTCGGCGAAGGCCAACACCATGGAACGCCCCAGGCCCCGGCTGCCACCGGTCACGAGGGCGACCTTCCCGGCGAGTGGGCCGGTCAGCGGCCGCTCCGTCCCAGCGGGAGCATCCGTCACCGCAGCAACTCGGCGACGGCGTGCGTGACGGCCTTGCCCATCGGGATGTGGAGCGACTCGTTGGGCCCGTGGGCGTTGGAGTGCGGTCCGAGCACGCCCGTGGCCACGAACTGCGTGCCGGGGAAGCCGCGCTGCAGATCGGCCAGGAACGGGATGGAACCCCCCTCGCCTACGAAGCCCGGCTCGCGGCCGAAGCGCTCCTTCGACACGGCCGACAGCGTCGCCGCGATGTCCGGCTCCAACGGGGGGGCGATCCACCCCTGGGCGGCCGCCTCCAGGTCGATGGTGACGTGCGCGCCCTCGTCGGTGGTGATGGCGGAGACCAGCGCGTCGGTGGCGACCTGCGCGTCGACGTCGGGGGGAAGCCGCAGGGAGAATTTGAGGGTCGTCGAAGGCCGCAGCACGTTGCCCCCGTCCTGCGGTTTGGGCAGGCCGTCGGCGCCTGTCACCTCGAGCGCGGCGCCCCACGTCCGGGCGATGAGCCGGTCGACCGGGTCCGGTGTGAGCAGGTGCAGGCCGTCGACCACCGGCGCCGCACTGTCGGGGAACTCGGAGGCCAGTGCGGTGATGTTGGCCCGGTGCGCGTCGGGGATCCCCGCCCCCAGCAATTCCGGCAGGAGGATGCGGCCGTTGGTCTCGTCCTCTATCTGCGACAGAATCCGGCGCAGAATGCGGAAAGAGGACGGCACCACGCCGCCGCCCTGCCCACTGTGGATGCCCTCGGTCAGCACGTCGACCTTCACCGTGGCGACGACGTTGCCCCGGAGCGACGACGTGACCCAGAGTCTGTCGTAGCTGAGGCCACCCGAATCGAGGCAGATCACGAGCCGGGGCGTCCCGATGCGCTCCTTGAGGCTCTCCAGGTGGGCCGACAGGTCCGGGCTGCCGCTCTCCTCACTCGCCTCTATGAGCACCAGGACGCGGCCCTGGCCGCCGCCCGCGGCCAACAGACCCGTCACGGCGGCGAACGTCGCATAGCCGTCGTCCGCCGTCCCCCGGCCGTAGAGGAGGTCGCCCTCGCGCACCGGCTCCCACGGCCCCAGCCCGCTGCGCCACTCGCCGAGCGGGGGCTGCTTGTCCATGTGGCCGTATATGACGATGGGGTCCCCCGTCCCACCGTTGTCGATCAGCAGGAGCGGGGTACGGCCCGGCAACGTCATGATCTCGACCGTCAGCGCCGCGTCCTGTTCGTGCACCCACTCCGCCAGCAGTTCGGCCGCGGCCGCCACGGCGCCGCGCTCCTCCCAGTCCGGGTCGAAGGCGGGGGACAGGCAGGGAATGCGGGTGTAGTCGCTCAGGGCGGGGATGATCCGCTTCTCCCACGCGGCGTCGATGTCGATGGCGGCGCCGCTCACGAGGCGGTGATCTCCGCCAACCGCTCCAGCGTCTTCGACATGGACGCGGCCGTGTGCTGGCCGACTTTGGGGTTCTTCAAGAAGAACGCCTGCTTGTCCTGGCTGAGGTCCCATGATTCGGTCACCTTGGTCCCGCCGTCCACCGGCTCCAGCTCGTAGCGCCAGATCCGCCCGCCGAGGAAGCGCCCGAGCGGCCCCGACAGCACGGTCTGCCAAGCGATGCGGCGGTCCTGCTCGAACTCAATCACCGTGTTCGACACGGTGTAGGGCAGGCCCAACTTCATCGACATGCCGAAGGTCGAGCCGAGGGTCAGGTGCTGTGATGCACCCTCCTTGGCCTTGACAAGCTGGCCCGAGCCGTCGATCTCGGGGTGGCGCGTGGCATCGGCCACGATGGCGAAAATGGCGCCGGGCGGCGCGTTGATCACCCGATCCACGCTGACAACGGTGTGCTGCGGACTCTGTGCCATGGACGACCTCCGGTTTCGGCGACTCGGGGGTCGAGACTAGGTGGCGTGCGCCACGAGGTCGCCCAGCTGCACCCACTCCAAGGTGGCGGCGTGGGTGGCGGCCAGGACGACGGGTGGTGCCACGCCGGCCTCGAAAGCCTCCTGCCAGCGGGAGGCGCACAGGCACCACTGGTCACCGGGCGCCAGGCCGGCAAAGCCGAACTCGGGGTGCGGCGTGGACAGGTCGTTGCCCACCGAGGCCGAGAAGGCCAGGAATTCAGCAGTGACCCTGGTGCACACCGTGTGGACGCCGAAGTCCTCGGCCCCGGTGTTGCAGCACCCGTCCCGGTAGAAGCCGGTGACCGGATCGAAGTTGCAGGGCTCGAGCACTTCGCCGAGGACGTTCTGGGGCATGGCCCATTTGACCACGACCCGGGTCCGGCACCGCAAACGTGCTGGCCCGGGTGAGCAGGGCTCAGGGCTCAGGGCTCGGGGACCGGCGTGCCCTCGAAGCGATCGACCCAGGCGAAGGAGCCCACCGGCGCACGGCGCAGGCGGCGTGGCACCGTGACGGGCCGTCCGAGCGCCACGAGGCCCGCCACGGCCACCGTGGCGGGAATGCCGAAGAGCGCACGCACGTCGTCCTCCTGGCGCACCGGCATAGTGGTCATGACGCCGCCCAGGCCTTCGGTCCGTGCGGCCAGCAGCAGGCTCCAGACGAAGGGGTAGATGGAGGCGCCGCCGGCGAAGGTGTAGCGCGGTAGGTCACGGTCGACGGCGGCCAGTGCGGTCAGGTCGGCCAGCACGAGGAGGAGGGCGGGGGCGCGCTCGAGCGTCTCGGCGAAGCCAGGTGCGGCCGCGCCCGCCTCGGCGAACGGTGCGGCGTTGGCGATGGCGGCGGCCTCGGCGTCACGGTCGGTCACCGGGGCCCAGGGCACCAGTCCGGCCGACACCATGGCCAGGTACTCGTACCACCCGCGCAGGTAGAGGTCGCGCAGCGCCACCCGGGCGGCGTGGTCCTTCACGACGATGACCCGCCAGCCCTGGCGGTTGCCGCCGCTCGGTGCGAAGCGGGCGGTGTCGAGCAGACGGGCCAGCACCTCGTCGTCGACGGGTTCGGGATGGAATTGGCGGGCGGCGCCGGTGCTGCGCAGCGTCTCGACGAGGTCCAGGTCCACGGGCGGCCCAACGTAGCGTCTGGTGGATGCGGTGAGTAAGAGTGCGGGGGTGCCTGTCCGCGACCTCTCCCGCCTGCCGCTGGTAATCGCCCCCATGGCGGGCGGTCCGTCGACGGTCGAACTGGTCGTGGCCGGCGCCCGGGCGGGCGCACTGGGGTTCCTGGCCGGTGCGTACACCACGGCGACGACCTTGGCGGAGGAGATGGCGGCCGTCCGGGCGGCGGGCGTGGCCGCCTTCGGCGTGAACCTGTTCGTCCCCGGCCAGCCGACGGCGGATCCCGCGGGAGTGGCCGCGTACCTGGAACAGCTCGAACCCGACGCCGCCGCGCTCGGCGTCGCGCTCGGCATCGCCTCGTGGGACGACGACGACTACCCGGCCAAGGTCGACGCCGTCACGGCGGCGGCGCCTGCCGCGGTCAGTTTCACCTTCGGGATCCCTTCGGTCGACGTGGTGCGCGCCCTGCAGGCGGTCGGGTCCACCGTCCTGCTCACCGTGACGACCCCGGAAGAGGCCGTGGTGGCCCTGCGGGCGGGACCCGACGCCCTGGTACTCCAGGGTGCTGAGGCCGGTGCCCATCGGGGCAGCCTGGTCAACGTCGATCGTCCGGATCAGGACCGTCCCCTGCGTGCCCTCCTCGCCGCGGTGCGCCGGCGCACCCTTGTGCCGTTGGTGGCCGCCGGGGGCGTGGGCGGCCCCGAGGAGGTGGTTGAGCTCCTGACCCGCGGCGCGGACATGGTCGCGGCGGGCACGGCGTTCCTGCGCTGTCCCGAGAGCGGCGCGCCGGTCGCGCTCAAAGCGGCCCTTGCCGACGCGTCCCGGACGAGGACCGCGGTGACCCGGTCCTTCAGCGGGCGGCGGGCGCGGGCGCTCGTCAATGCCATGGTGCAAGAACATCCCGGCGCACCGGCCGCCTACCCCGAGATCAACAACGCCACCCGGCCCCTGCGTGCCGCGGCCGCCCGAAAGGCCGATGTGCACCACATGAGCCTGTACGCCGGAACGGGGTTCAGTCGGGCCGCGGCGCGGCCGGCGGCCGAGGTCGTGGGGTGGCTGGTGTCAGGATTGCCCCAATGAGCAGCGGGCGGCGCCAGAAGACCATTGGCTTCACGCCGCCCGAGGTGACGGCCGTGGCCGGCGAGCTGGCAGCGCTGCGCGTTGCCGGCGGCGGGTGGATCAACCTGCTGCCCGGGATCGACGAGGAGGCGTCCGATGTACACCCCCGGGCGGGACTGTTCGCCTTCTTCGGGAACAACGCGGCGCCCGTGACAATGACGACGCTGATGCCGCCCAAGAAGGATCGGAGCGAGACCGAAGGGGTCACGGTCGGGCTCATGCATCCGACGGGCGGCAAGGCCGTGGCCCGGCTGGCGGAGGCTGGCGTGCCGGTGCCCGACGGATGGATGGTGCGCCAGGACCATGCCCGGAGGGGCCTCCTGCTCCGGACGCCGGTGGCGGTGTCCGAGCTGGACGTCATCGCCTGGTCCGTGCGTGCCGGCACCGCCCTCTGCCGGGCCGAGATGACAGGTCGCTGGCGCGCCGTGGTCTACCTTCCCTGAGCGTGGCTACCGGGGCGACGCGCGACGACACCGCACTCCGGGCGGGTCTGGGCCGCTGGATCGGGGCCCATCCCAACCTCGTGGGCAGCGTGATGGGCGCCGGGGGCGCCGGGGGCGCCGGGGGCGTGGAGCCCCACATGGTCGAGCTCTCCCATGCGCAGGGAGGTCAGGCCAACGAGACGATCCTCGTCGACCTCGGTCCTCTTCGTCCCGGACTCGTGGTGCGGCTGCCCCCGCTGGAGCCGACGTTCCCGGACTACGACCTTGCCCCCCAGGCGCTGGTCCAGAACATCGTGGCCTCGTCGGGTGTACCGGCGCCGGCCCCGGCGGTGGTCGAGCCCGATCCCGAGTGGATCGGCTCGCCGTTCCTGATCATGCCCCGGGTGGTGGGAGACATTCCTGGACCGGCCCCCTTCTTCGACCCCTACGTGCGCGACGCGGGACCAGCGCGCCAACGCGTCATGCACGACCAGCTGATCGACGTCATGGCCCAGGTGCATGCCGTCGACTGGGAGGCCGGTGGACTGGAGGCCGTGTTGCCGGGAGCCCACCTGCGCCAGGCCGTCGAGCGCTGGGTCGGCTACGTGCAGTGGTCCTCGGAGGGAGATCCGTTACCGGCCCTGGAGCAGGCGCTCGACTGGTGCGCGCGCCATGTGCCGGCCGAGCGTGCGGCCGTCCTCCTGTGGGGTGATGTGCGCCTGGGGAACCTCGTCTTCGATCCCGAGCGCCGCGTCACCGCGGTGCTCGATTGGGACCTGGCCTCCCTCGGCCCGCGTGAGATGGATCTCGGCTGGCACATCGGCCTCGAGTTCATGATGGAGACGCTGTTCGGTGGGCGACCCCCCGGCTTCCCCGGCACGGCCGAAGTGGTCGAGCGTTACGAGCAGCGCTCCGGATACGAGGTGCGCGATCTCGCCTGGCACGAAGTGTTCGCCTTGACGCGTGCGCTGGCCATCAACGACCGCCATCAGCGCATCACGGGCGACGCCCGCCGGCGCGAGAACCCTATGGGGGACATTCTGCTGGCGCGCCTGGAAGCCGCCTCGGCCGACGTCGGGTGATGGCACCCGACGTGGTGGGTCAGGGGATCGGATCGAGGAGCGAGAAGCCCATGACACCCGCCTTGGCCACCTCGTAGCAGAGGGTGTCGTACGGCTCGACCAGTCCATAGGTCACCTCGCCATCGCAGATGATCCGGCAGTGGTGCTGGTCCTGCCCCGCCAGACGGCTCCGGACGTCAGGGTCGTTCACGTCGAAGGTCTCACCGTGGACGACGACCTCGTCGCCGGTAGCGACGGGCATGCCGTGCCAGACGTCACCGTCGGGGGTGCCCCCGTTGGGGCCCCCGTACATGCCACAGCGCAGGAAAGCGATCTGATTGCCCAGGCGCTCGAACGACATGGTCTTGACGGCGCCATCGGCAAAGACGAGGTCGACCTCGCCGCTGTGCAGCAGATTGGTCTCGGGTTCGAAGCGCATCCGGTGCACGCGCCGCTCCAGTGTCCCGCTGCGCTTGCGTGCGTCGCCGAGGTTGTAGAGGACATGGTCGCCCCAGATGCCGAAGTCCTCGAACTCGACCCACTCACCGCTGTGGGGGTGCTGCATCCCCATGTAGCGACCGGGCCCGCCGACACCGTCGCGCGTGCCCCAGTGATGATCGCGGGTCCCGAGGTGGGTGGCGCGCCCAAGGTCGAAGCGCTCGCCGTGCGCCTCGACCCATCCCTCCTGCCGGCCGAAGCCGTCGTAGCCGGCCACCGGGCTGACGGCGCGTCCACCGACGATGATGCCGGCGCCGAGCTGCCGGAAAACCGGGCGCTTCGTGTCGAGCCAGGTGATGTCGTAGGCGATCCCGTGCTCAGTCGGGTCCAGAACGAGCCGCCACTGCCGGAAGGCCTCGACGACCTCGAAATGGAAGGGCCCGATCGTCATCTCCATACGATCGGTCGGGCAGCGCGTGTGGGCCCGCACCGTGGTGTGCTTCCCTCGCACGTTCACGATGGCGAAGGCCTCGGCCGTACCGAGGTTCGGATAGAAGGCGAGGCCGATGACGACCAGCAGTTCTCCGACCTTGTCCTGGCAGGTGAACCACACCCGCTCGTAGGCCTGGGCGTCGGGAGTCCACATCACGCGCACCGGATAGGGCGCGTTGTGGATCAGGAACTCGTCGAGGCCCGAGAGCGGGGCGTGCTCGGTGGAGGCCGGGTAGGGCGACGTGCCGGGGCTCGAGTCGGCTGCAGGCCCGGGAGACGTCACGCGCCGGAGATCGGCCTGTACTCGAGGGAGGGCGTCTGCACCGCCGAGCACAGTACGCTCGCAGCGTGTCCGGAGACCAGCGGGACCAGATCGACCTCTCTGTGGTCGATCCCCGCGATGCCGGGTTCTTTCTCCGGGACGACTACTTCGATGTGCTGGCGAAGCTCCGGGCCGAAGCGCCCGTCCAGTCGTGTGGGCCGGGGTTCTGGGCGGTCAGCCGCTACGAGGACATCCGGAATCTCAGCCGCGACCCGGCCCATTTCTGTTCGGGTCGGGGTGCGTTGGTCAACGATCCGATGCGGGGGAGTACGGCTCCGATGTCGGCCCCTTCGATCCTCCACATGGATCCTCCCGAGCACGCCGCCTTCCGTGGACTGGTCAACCGGCGCTTCACGCCCCGGGCCATGTCGGGGCTGGCCGAGTCGATCCGCAAGACGGCGTCGACCTTGCTGGACGGCGTCGATCCTCTGAGCGAGATCGATTTCGTGGCTGAATTGGCGGCGCCCTTCCCGCTCACCGTGATCGCCGAGCTCCTGGGGATCGACGAGGCGGACCGGGAGGACTTCCGCGGCTGGTCCGACGCGGCCATCGAATCACCTGATCTTCCGCCTGACGAGACGATGGCGGCACTCGGTCAGCTGTCGGGCTTCATCGTCGAGCACATCCGGTCCAAGCGCGATCACCCCGGGGAGGATCTGGTCTCACTGCTCGTGGGCAGCGACATCGGAGGATGCCCGCTGAGCAAGGAGGAACTGTTCATGTTCCTCCTGACGCTGCTGGTGGCGGGAAACGAGACCACCCGGACACTGCTGTCGGGGACGGCGGCGGTCCTGCACGAGCACCCCGATCAGCGGGCCGCGCTGGCGTCCGACGTGTCGTTGGTGCCCGGGGGAGTGGAGGAGTGCCTGCGCTGGGTCACGCCTGTCCATGCGTTCTGCCGCACCGCCACGGAGGACACCGTGGTGGCGGACGTGCCTATCGCTGCCGGCGACTACCTCTGCATGCTCTACGCCTCGGGAAACCGGGACGAGCGGGTCTTCGGGGAGGATGCAGCTCGTTTCGAGGTCCGTCGACCGGCCAATCCGATGCATGTTGCCTTCGGCTTCGGCGAGCACGTCTGCCTCGGGGCCAGCCTCGCCCGGCTGGAGGCGAGGATCTTCGTCGAAGAGCTGCTGGAGCGCTTTCCGCGTTATGAGGTCGCCGGCAGGGCGGAGCGGGTGCGATCGACGACGGTCGCCGGCATCCGGTCGTTACCCGTCGTGCTGGCGCCCGGCGGTTGAGCGCCGTCAGCTCCTTGCAGCACCGCCTGGCGTAGCTCCTCGAGCAACAGTTCGACCGCTGCCGCGTCGGCGCTCAGCCGGAGCCGTCCGTCCTGGCGCTCGGCACGCACCAGACCGTTCTGCCGCAACACCTTGACGTGCATGCTCACGGTGGGCTGGGCCAGTCCGAAGAGCATCGCCAACTCGCCCACTGTGCTCGGCGCGCTCGCCAACGAATGCAGGATGGCCAGGCGGGTGGGGTCGGCCACCGCCTTGAGTCGTCGGGCCACGGACTCGGTGCGGGCGCGGGCGCCGACATCGTCGTGGCCCACTCCGATGCCGATGACCACGAGGCCCGCCATCTCGATGTACATGCTCGACCCGAAGAACAGGCAGGGGACGAAGAGCAGCGGCTGCCCGGCCTCGACGTTGGCCAGAATGTCCGGCATCCGTTCGTCCAAAATGTCACACCCGCTCGGTATGAAGGACTCCAGTGATCGTCCCCGCTCGTACTGCGCCATGACGCGGCGACCCGTCTCTTCCAGAACAGGCAGCGCCTCCTGCCACATCTCGTCCACGGGGGCCCAGACCTCTCGGAGCATGACGAGGTACGACTGCAGGAAGGCCGGCGACTGGCGCAGTCGCCGGAAGCGGTCGAGGAAGACCTCGCGGTCCTCAGGGCTTTCCGACGGCATGGCCAAGTCGAGTGGGATCGTGTCCACCGCCTCCTCAATGGCGGCCCACACGGCGTCGGGGTCGCTGGCGCGCACGGCTCCGGCGTGTTGGACCAACACCTGCATCTCGGTGAAGCACATCCCCTCCGAGCTGTCACCCCAGAAGCCGCGCACGCGGTCGGCCAGGTCTTCCCGGCCCTTGAACATCTCGGCCAGGTTCGGGTATCGCGCCTGCATGGAGGGCCGGGCGGCCACGGAGAGGAGCCAGGAGAGGTCGGTTGCCAGCGAAGGTCCAGCACTCACCGTCTTGCCTCTGGGGCTCGTCGCCTCCTCAGTGATCATAGGCATTGGGCTATATTAGAATATTCTTGAATTAGTGTCAACCATCGGCTATGGTTGCCATTCGTTGGGCGGGATTTGAGATGCGGGAACGGCCAGAAACAAGCGAGGTGAACGGATGATCCAGACCAGGGCAGTGCAGTCGCAGGCCGACGCCCACCGGCGGGATCTGTTGGCTTCGGCAGGACCGCGACGAGCATCTCGCGGCGATGGGGTGGGGAGTGGGCGCGCCGCGATGCAGCGCTCGGTCACCGGAATCCCGGTTCCCGGTGGCCGAGCGGTACATCGGACTGTGGCGCCGCGCCTCGGAGCGTGGCTGATCCAGTTCGGAACGAAGCTCGGAGGGGCGACTATTCGCACGTCTTGAGCCGGGCCGTGATCGGTCGCCGCGCCATCCGGGCTCAGGGTGCATGACATCGGCAAGAGTTGTGCCATGCCGCCGCCTCGCAACATCCTCTTCATCACCCTCGACCAATGGCGCGGGGACTGCCTGTCCGCCCTTGGTCATCCCGTCGTCGAGACGCCGACCCTGGACGCCTTGTCGAACCGCGGCGTCCTCTTCGCCAACCACTGGGCCAACGCGGCTCCGTGTGGACCCTCGCGGGCGTGCTTGTACACGGGCACGTACCAGCATCGCAATCGCTCCATTCTCAACGGCACCCCGCTGGACGCCCGGTTCACGAACATGGCGCTGTTGGCCCGCGAAGCGGGCTACGACCCGGTGCTCTTCGGGTACACGGACTCCTCGGTCGACCCGCGGACGGTCCCGGCCGGCGACCCGAGGTTGTTCAGCTACGAGGGGATTTTGCCGGGATTCCGCGCCCTGCTCGAAGACCCCTGGGAACAGGGAAGCCCGGCATGGGGCCGCTGGCTCACCGCGCGGGGGTTCGATGTCCCGGCGAACCCGCACCATCTGTATGAGCCGATGGAAGGCTTCCCGGGCGCAGACGCCCACGGTTCGACGTGGGCACCGGCGCGTTTCCCTGTGGAGCTGTCCCAGACGAGCTTCGTGCGGGAAGCCGTGGTCGAGTGGCTGGAGCAAAATGGTGAGAGGCCATTCTTCGTCCACGCTTCCTTCATTCGGCCGCACCCGCCGCGCCGGAACCCGATCGGCTATCACGACCTCTACGCGGCCGAGGCGGTGGGGCCGTTCGTCGGGTGCGTTACCCCCGAAGAAGAGGCGGCGATCCACCCGCTGGGTGCGTTCGCCATGGCGACCCCCGAGGTCGGCGCACCGCGGGACGACCGGGAGCGCCGACAGCTGCGGGCCACCTACTACGGAGCGCAGCGCGAGGTAGACGATGGACTGGCCCCGCTGTTCGACTACCTCACCCGCAGTGGGTTGGCCGAGTCCACCATGGTGGTGCTCACGAGCGACCATGGCGAAATGGGCGGTGACCATTGGCTGCTCGAGAAGCTCGGCTTCTGGGACGAGAGCTATCACATCCCCTTGATCGTGGTCGACCCGCGCCCCGAAGCCGTGGGGACGCGCGGGAGCATTGTCGACGCGGTGACCGAATCGGTCGACGTGCTGCCGACGATCTGTGAGTTCATGGGCGTCGAGGTGCCCCTCCAGGCCGACGGTTGGTCGCTCGGCCCGTTCGTGCGGGGCGAGCCGACCCCTGATCATTGGCGCGACACGGCGCACTTCGAATGGAGCTTCTCGGACCCGGTCAACCAGTTGGCCGAACTGGGCTTCGGGATTCCGATGAGCCACTGTGCGCTGGCGGTCTCCCGCGGGCCACGGTACAAGTACGTCCAGTTCGCGGCGGACGCCGCCTTGCTACCTCCCTTGCTCTTCGACCTCGAACGCGATCCCGAGCAGCGACACAACCTCCTGGTCGAGGAGGGCGCCGAGGTCGGTCACGCAGCCTGGGACGCGACCCGCGAGTTGCTGCAGTGGCAGATGCGCACGGCCGAGCGGACACTCAGTAGCAGCTTCCTCGACCCGGAACGCGGCCTCGTCGAGGCTCGAGACACATGGCGCTGAGGTCCCGTTCGGCGGCCGGGGTTGTGGAATGCTGACGCCTGCCCGTCACGAGGAGGCTGTGCACGTTGCCTGACATGCAGGGAAAGACGGTGGTCGTCACCGGCGGCAATTCCGGCATCGGGTTCGAGACGGCCGCCGCGTTGGCGTCGATGGGCGCCCGCGTCCTGATCACGGCCCGGAACGCGGACAAAGGTCGAGCTGCGGTGGCGTCGATCAGCCAGCGGCTCCAAGGGGAGGGCCGGGTCCAACTCGTGGCCTTCGATCTGGCTGACCTGACCTCCGTACGCCGTGGCGCCGCGGAAATCCTGGAGCAGACGCCGCGGCTGGATGTCCTCGTCAACAATGCTGGGTTGGTGCTCTCCGAGCGGGCCGAGACCGTGGATGGATATGAGGCAACGTTCGCCATCAATCACCTCGGCCCGTTCCTGCTGACCAACTTGCTGCTGGACCGGATGACGGAGTCGGCACCGGCCCGCATCGTCAATGTGGCGTCGACCGCCCACAATGCGGCCCGCCAGGGAATCCCGTTCGACGATCTGCAGTCCACCCACGGCTATCGGGGCATGCATGTCTACGGGCAGTCGAAGCTGGCCAACATCCTCTTCACGTTGGAGCTGTCCCGGCGTTTCGCCGACAAGGGGGTCACGGCGAACTCGCTGCACCCGGGCACGGTGCGCACCGGCTACGGGAGAGACGGTGACGCACGGGGCCTGCTCGGTTTCGGGATCAAGATCGCCAGCCCCTTCTTTCTTTCTCCCGCCAAGGGTGCCCGGACCTCGGTGTACCTGGCCTCGTCGCCCGAGGTGGCGGGCATCAGCGGCGAGTACTTCGTCAAGTGCAAGCCGAGGAAGCCCCGGCGCTGGGCGCAGGACTCCGCCGCAGCCGGCCGGTTGTGGCAGGTGAGCGAGGAGCTGGTGGGCCTCGCTCCGGCCGGGAAGGTCTGACCCGTGCGAGTGCTGGTGACCGGAGCCGCTCGCGCCATCGGTCGTGCCACGGTCGAAGTGTTGGCGGCTCGTGGCCACGAGGTGGTGGCCACGGCACGGAACGCTGACCTGCTGGCAGGACTGCCCGCCGTCCGGCTCTTGGAGCTCGACGTCGGCGATGACGCATCGGTGCGGGCTGCCGTGGCCGCGGCGGGCGAGCTCGACGCCATCGTCAACAACGCCGGACTGCCCGGCTCGGGCCCGCTCGAGACCTACCCGCTCGACTCGTTCAGCCGGGTGCTCGAGGTGAACACCATCGGGCCGTTGCGGATGGCCCAAGCGGTGGTGCCGCGCTGGCGCCAGCGGGGCAGCGGTGTCCTGGTGAACGTCAGTTCCGTACAAGGGAAGATCGGCACGCCGCTCGAGGGCCCGTATGCGGCGTCGAAGCATGCGCTCGAGGCGCTCTCGGAGACCCTCCATTTCGAGCTCGGTCATTTCGGGATACGCGTGGTCATCATTGAGCCCGGCTATATCGCACCCGGGATGAAGCACGGTGACGACCATCCGGGCCCGGCGGTCTATGGGGAATTGCAGGCCCAATGGAGCGGCACGGCGGCCACGCTGACGGGGCCCGGGGGCCGGCCGGGGCCCGAACTGGTGGGGCGGGCGGTGGCGGACGCCTTGGAGGATCCGGCCACGCCGTTGCGCGTCGAGGTCGGTGACGATGCGGCCATGGTGCTGGAGCTGCGGCGGACGCTCGGCGATGTCGAATTCGAGGCCACCATGCGCGCCGCGCTGGGGCTCACGTGGTGAGGGGAGGAGTGACGTGGAGAAGGTGATGTATCTGATCTGGCTGGGTGAGCAGAGCACTCGGTCCGAAGTGGCTGAGGTCATGCGGGGTGGTGTGGCGGAGGAACTGCTGTCCCTCGACCCCGTGCGACTGACGATCGACGTCTGGGATCCGGAAAGTGACATTCCGGCCCCGGTCCCCACTCCCGCCGGCGAGACGCCTCTCCACGGGGTCGTCTCGCTGTGGGTGGACTCCCTCGAGCAGCGAGCCCCGTTCGAGAGGGTGCTCGAGACCACCGCGGTGCGCCTGGCCGGCTACTCGGTGGTGGAGTCCCTCTACAGGGACTACGGCGGCAACCAGTGGGGGGCACCTCGCTCGTGGCCCGACGGGGAGCGCTCGCCCGGGGTGCTCACTGTGGCGCTCCTCCAACAGCACCCCGACCAGACCTTCGACGAGTGGATGACGCGCTGGCACACGCGCATCTCACCCATCACAGAGGAGATCCAGCCTCGCACCCGCTACGTCCGCAACGCGGTGTTCCGGCCGATCACCGACGGTGCTCCACAGGTTTCGGGGATCGTGGAGGAGGCGTGGCCCTCCCTGGCGCACGTCACCGACCCGATGCTCTTCTATTGCGCCGATGGAGACCCTGAAAAGATGAATGCCAACATCACGCAGATGATCGAGGAGATCAACGCGTTCGTCGACCTGAGCACCTTGCGCAGTGTCACTATGAGCGAATGGATACTGAAGTCATGACGCAGAAGTGGAGCCGGGAGGAGCTGGAGCAGGCGCACCAGCTGTTCATGGACACTGCAGCTCGGTGCGGGGCCAGTGGGGATTGGCGGGACTGGGCCGATCTGTTTACCGACGACGCCGTGTACCTGGAGCACACGTTCGGCAGTTTTCACGGACGCGACGAAATTTACGCCTGGATCGCCCCCCTCATGGCCGAGTGGCCGAATCGGGATATGACCGCGTATCCCCATTCGTGGTGCGTGTGCGACGAGGAGCGTGGCTGGTGGATCTGCCGCATTGAGAACCGGATGAAGGATCCCGGCGACGGTTCGATCCATCAGGCCCACAACATCACGGTCTTGCACTACGCCGGTGACATGAAGTTCTCCTACGAGGAGGACGCCTACAACCCGGCCGCCTTCGGACCGATGATCAAAGCGTGGACGGAAGCGTACGTGGCCAACGGGGGCACCCCCGGATGAACGGCTTGCCAGTGGCGGTAGCGATCGCACCGGACACGACGAACTGATGCCGTATCACCCCATGAGCGAAGCCGAGGTGCGGGCGTTTCTGACCGCGCTGCCCGCCCGGACCGCCAAGTTGGCCACGGTGCGCGCCGATGGACGGCCGCACCTGGCGCCCGTCTGGTACGACCTCGACGACGACGGGTCATTGGTGTTCAACACGGGCGAGTCCACGGTCAAGGGCCGCAACCTGCGCCGCGAGCCAAGGGTGTCGCTCTGCGTGGACGACGATCGCCCACCGTTCAGTTTCGTGGTGGTCGAGGGTGTCGCCGACATCAGCGATGACCTCGACGAGGTACGCCGATGGGCGGCCCGACTCGGTGGCCGGTACATGGGTGCCGACCGCGCCGAGGAGTACGGGGGTCGCAATGGCGTGGCCGGAGAACTCCTCGTGCGGGTTCGGCCGGAGCGCATTGTGTCAGCCGTCGATCTGGCTGACTGAGGCGCGCTCGCTCGCGACCCCTCGGGCCGACCGAGGGAGGGCTCAGCTTGTGGCGCTTGCGCGGGTACCGGCGAGGACGCCCGGCGTCAGACGTGGGAGGTGGGGCCTCCGCCCGCCCGTGAACTGCCAGAGCGGCGTAATGGCCACCGCCAGCAGCATGGCGATCAGGAGCAGGTCGGTCAGGGCGAAGGTGTGCAGGAGGCGGATGTAGATGCCGTGGACCGAAGTCATACCCACAAAGGCCCAACACGTGCTGATGACGATCGAGACAGTCCGAAGTCGACCGATTGCGGCCGGGGCAAGGACGATCACGCCCCAGGTCACGTACCACGACCACACGATGGGACCGAGGAGCGCCAGCACCAGCAGGGTCAGTCCGAGGCAGCGGACCACCCCGTCCCGGGGGGATCGGAGCAACTGCCGGTAACCGAAGTACACGGCGATCAGCAGCCCGAGCACTATGAAGACTGGACGCACGGCCAGTACGGAGAGCGGCACCTGGGCGACGTGACTGACGATGGAGACCATCCGGGCCACGAGGTTGATCGGTGTCACTCCGGTGAAGGAGGCGTCCGCCGTGCTTGTCGTGCGAACCCAACCCCAGCCTGTGCCAGAGACCAGCGAGACCACTTCCATGGTGGCGAGCGCAATCAGCCCCGCCGCCGCGGTGTGCCAGATGCGTCGCAGAACGGAGGCATCTCTCCCGGCCCAGACCCAACCGAGGAAGAGAACACCGAGCAGCGCGGGAGACTTCACCCCCGCGCCCAGCGCACAGAGGATGACCCCGGGCACGGTGCCGAAACGTTTGGCCACCGCGAGTCCCGCCATCAGCAGCCCGACCATCAAGGCGTCATTGTGTGCCCCGCCGATGAGCGCCAGGAGCGCCAGGGGCGATCCCACCCCGATCAGTACCGCGTGGGCAGGGTCGTGTTTCAGCGACCGAGCCAACGTCGGAGTGGCCGCCACGGCCAAGGCGAGGCCGGCGACTTCCAGGAGCCGGAGGAGGACGAGGTCGGGCAGGATCTGGTGGCCCGAGGCCTGGTCGAGCAGGCCATCCACGCTCAAGAAAGTCGGGCCGTAGGGCGATTCCGTTCCCGACCAGACTGTGTCGGCATCCTGGTTGAACGCCGTCGCCCCGAGCACTTCGGGTCCGTACGAGTACGGGTTGATGTGGTGGCTCATCATTTCGCCCTGTGCCGAGTACGTGTAGACGTCCCGGCTGAAGAGCGGGGGAGCGAGCAGCAAGGGCACGGCCCAGATCGCCACCACGAGGACGACGCGCTTGACCGGAAAGCCGGAATGGGCGTTGAGATGACGGAGGAAGCCGAGCCACACCCGACTCAGAAGGATGAGCCCACCGAACACCAGGGCGAGGGAAGCGATGGTCGGGAGCGAACTGCTGGAGCCGAAGGAGCCGAAGGGCCCTCCCGGCATGCCGAAGTACCAGGCACCGGCGAGGTGGGTCTCGAAAGGCTGGCCACCGAACACCGCCCCGACGACGATGGCGGAGCTGCCGATGAGCCCGAGGAGAGCGGTGCGCGCAACGCTCAGCCGACGCGCCGGTTCCCCCGGAGCGTCGGAATCGACGTTCTGGGGTGCGGTCGAGGTGGTGGTCGCGCTCGGGGACACGAGCTCCATCGGGGATTCCTTCGCTGAGCCGCCGCGATGATTCACCGCGGGAGCGGAACTTCATGAAACTGCAGTGATTCTGTCACAGCTTCCGCCGATTTCGGGGGCCCGACACCAGCATTCACAGGATTCTCAGGCCCCTCCCAGAGTACCTGAGAAGACTCGGATTGTCACGTATGCGAAATCTGCCCGTCACGGAAATGGAAGGTGCCAGTGGCAAATCCTGGGCGTGGGCAAGGGGTCTCACGGGCGGCCGGCTGGGCTGCCCGTTCCTGAGCGGGCCATCAGGTTCGGGATGGCCGACGATGGCACCCTCCAGCGGCGGTACGACCTCGCAGTGCGGGGTACTCCCCGGGGCTCCGTCGCACCACCGCGCCGCTGCCTCTGTGGTGGATTTCCCGTCCGAGCGGCTGCACAGGCCGCCGTGCGGATTCCCGCGAGGAAGGGCTAGCTTGCGCCGATCGCGCTCCGCCGGTTCGTAGGCGCGTCAGCGCACCATGCAGGCACTCCGGAAGGCATCTCCTCGCCAGTGAACCGTCTACGAGCACATGTCGGACCCCTGTGGCCCTATGTCGTGCTGATTGCGATCCCAACGGCTGTATTCGTGGTCCCCGATCTGATCGGCGGCCACTTGCTGATCACCGGGGACAACCTGCAACAGAACTATCCCCTCCACGTCCTCGTGGGCTCCATGCTGCGCCACGGCCAGCTGCCTTTTTGGAACCAGTACATCTTCAGCGGCACGCCGCTCATGGCCGACTTCAACGCCGGCGCGTTCTACCCCTTGACCGGGCTGTTCGTGGTCCTGCCCGATCGGGCGGCCTGGGTGGCCACCGAGGTCGTGGTGTTCGCCGCTATCGCCGTCGGCATGTACGTCTTCCTGCGCGCCCTGAAGCTCTCCACTGTCGCGTGCGTGCTCGCCGCCGCCACGTATGCGTTTGCCGGACCCGTCCTGAGTCAGGTCAACCACGTCGACATGACGGAGGGGTTCGTTGCCATCCCGTGGATGCTTCTGGCGATCCTCCACATCGTCCGTGACGGACGGTGGCGCTGGGTCATCCTGCTCGGGATCGCCTACGCCTCGGTCATCCTGGCCGGTGCGCCCGAGGCGATGCTCGACGAAGCCTTCCTCGTCGCTGCCTTTGCGATCATGTCGGCTGGCCTCAACCGGGAGCGATGGTGGCGGGTGGTCACGAGGTGTAGCGCTGGTGCAGCGCTTGCCCTCTCGCTGGCGGCGATCCAATGGCTCCCGGGCCTGGAGGCCATCCGTAACTCGCAGCGAGGCAGCGGGGTGGTCGCAGCAGCAGGCAGTTACCCCCGGCCGTACGCCCTCTTCAGTTTGGTGCCCTACATCGACGGCGGCTACGGGCATCTGGGCGAGGCCAACTTCTTCGGCCAGTACAACCTGCCCGAGGTCGGCATCTACCTGGGGATTCTGCCGGTCGTCGCGCTGATCACCCTCCTCAAACCGAGCTGGCCCAGCCGGCTTCCCTCGCGGGACCGCCTCACGTGGTACGTCGTCGGGCTCTTCGGCCTCCTCCTGGCCCTGGGATCGAACACGCCCCTGGAGCACCTCTTCAACAGCGTGCCCCTCTACGGGCACCAACGGCTGCAGAGCCGCAACATGATCACTGTCGCCACCGCGACGTGTGTCCTCTTCGCCGGGTGGATCGACCGCACGGAGCCGGCGCGATTGCGCGACCCCATGACGCGCTACGACCGGATTGTGGGTTTCGTCCCGGCCGGGGTGGTGGCCGCGCTAGCTGTCTGGGCGCTCGTCTCGCCCCGTACGCTCGTGTGGAGGTTCGCTGGGGTCTCCCTGCGCCCACTCGAGGTCGTCACCGTCCGCAAAGCGACGCTGATCGCGCTCGCCTTTTGTCTCGGTGCAGCGGCGCTTGTCTGGATCCGCCCGCGTCTGAGCCGCATGTCCTGGCTGCGGCTCACCGCCGTCTTCGTCGCCGTCGACATCGGGTTGATGGGTGCTTCCAGCCAACTGACCGCCACACCGCCGAACGACCTGCTGGCCGGCACGACACCGATTGAGAAGCTGATGGTGGCCAAGTTGCCCACCGGTGGGCGGATCATGAATTACGACCCACAGACCTACTCGAGCTACCCGGGCAGCCCCCAGGGCGTGCCGGATCTCAACATCATCCCCGGGCTGCCCTCGGTGTCGGGGTATGCCTCGATCGTCAACGGCAATTACGAGTCGACCACCCACACCCACGAACAGGACGATCTCGATATTGGGCAACTGTCGTCAGGCACGCTCGGACGGCTCAACCTACGCGAGCTCGTGACCGTGCCCGAGTACTTCCTCGTGCCGTTGCAGGCGACGCCCCGGTCGTTCGATGATTTCACGCAGATCTCCGAGGGCTTCGGCACGGATCCCGTCCTCGTCCGGGGCTACGGAGCCGACTTCAACGACACCGCCTATCCCTTCGACCCGGGTCCTCGTCCAGCGCTCGGTGCGGGGAAGACCGCGTCCTGGTTCTATGGGGAGACGCTCGAGCCCGCGAGCGCCACCCTCGTCCTGGAGCATCCGGCCAGCCGGGGCACGAGCGTGCGCTTCGGGGCGCTGCTGGCGGACGGGTCGACGCGTTGGGGCGCTGCGGTCCCGGTCCCGACCGGAGCCAGTGCGGTCACGGCCCCGCCCCCGGCCGGGGCGGCCATCGGGTTGTCGGCTCAGGTGGTGACGGGCTCGCTCCCGTCGCAGCGAGCGGTGATTTCCGTGGCCGGACATCCGTACGAGCTGGCGGGCTCCTTGTCGTCGGCACTGGTCCCCGGGCCATGGCAGTTGGCCGGGTTTTCCCAGGGCTATGCCGTATTCACCCTGCGCAAGCCGGCGGATCCCGTGGTGGCCACCACGAGAAACGGTCGACGATTGCCGACGCAGATCGTGTCCAGCACCACGAAATCCGAAGACATCCGGCTGCATGCGCCGGCGGCGGCAACGGTGATCCGCTCGGTGGCCTGGGACTCTGGGTGGACCGCAACGGTGTCAGTCAACGGTGGCAAGGCCCGGACCATCCCGGTCAACGACTTCGATCTGGTGCAGCAGGTCCGCGTCCCGGCCGGTGCTGATCTGATCTCGTTCCACTACCGACCACGTCACCTGCTGCTGGCCAGCCTTCTCAGTCTCGGCGCGATCGCGCTGTTGCTGGCACTGCTCGGCGTGTGGCTGGTGCGACGGCCGCGCCGTTCCCGAAACGCTCCAGGCGTCGCGGCCCCGTCGGATGCAGACGTCGCAGCCGACTCCCCGGCTGGGCTGCCCGCACGCGTGGGGTGAGGCACCCTCGAGCCTGTCAGCAGAAGGGATGCGCCAGGGTCAGGAGGAATTCCCCCTCTTCGGCCCCCCACATACCCTCGACCACGAAGCCGGCCGCGGAGAGCTCGCGTTCCACTCGCTCAGGGGTGAATTTGGCGCTGATCTCGGTGAGGAGTTCTTCCCCTTCGTCGAAGTGGACCGTGATGCCGGCGCCTTCCAGCCTGACGTCGCTCGCCTCATCGGACCGGAGGCGCATTTCGATCCATTGCTCGTCCTCGTTCCAGAGGGCGACGTGGCGGAAATGTTCCGGATCGAAGTTGCCCCCGAGCTGCTCGTTGAGCACATACAACACGTTGCGGTTGAAGTCCGCTGTCACACCGGCCGCATCGTCGTACGCCGCCACGAGTCGGTTCCGATCCTTGACGAGATCCGTCCCGATGAGAAGGGAATCGTCGCTCGACATCGTGCAGTTCAAATCAAAGAGGAAGCGGGCACGCTGGGACGGGTTCAGGTTGCCGATCGTCCCGCCCAAGAAGGCGATCATTCGTCGCCCCTCTTCGGGGATCTCGGCGAGATGTCGATGGAAGTCGCCGATCACCACGTGGATGTCGAGCGAGTCGTATTCCTCAGCCAGGGTCGCTGCGGCACTCCGTAGGAACTCGTCGCTCACGTCGAAGGGGACGTACCGAGCCAGCAGGCCCATCTCTTGGAGTGCCGTCAGGAGGACCCGGGTCTTCTCGCAGGCCCCGGCACCGAGCTCGACCAGCGTGTCGGCCTTCGAAAGTTCGGCGATGGACGACGCGTGCGCTTCCAGGAGGGCGCGTTCCGCCCGGGTCGGGTAGTACTCCGGCTGTTGGGTGATGTCCTCGAACAAACGGCTGCCCCGCTCGTCGTAGAACCACACCGGAGGAATGGACTTCTGCTCTCCCTGCAATCCCTGCAAGGCGTCGGCCAGCATTTGGCTGCGCACTTCCTCGGGCGAGAGATGGACATCGATCGTGAATGCCATGACTCAGGGGTCCCGGGCCAATCGCAGTCCGCCGAAAGCCCAGCGCGCACCAGGAGGGAAGAAATTCCGGTAGGTCGGGCGCACATGCCCGGCGGGAGTGGCGCAGCCCCCACCACGCAAGACGTACTGGCTCACCATGAACTTGCCGTTGTACTCGCCGACCGCCCCCGCCGCGGCGCGGAAGCCGGGGTAGGCCGAATAGGCACTCGATGTCCACTCCCAGGTGTCACCGAACAGGCCGTTGGAGGAGATGGCCGGCCGAGGGTGCGGCGCGCCGGCGGTCAGCACGTTGTCGTAAAGGAAGTTGTCACCCTCCCCATGGTCGAGCGCGATCGTCTCCCATTCGGACTCCGTCGGCAAACGCATGCCGGTCCAGTGGGCAAACGCATCCGCCTCGTAATAACTGATGTGGCAGACGGGCTCATTCGGATCGACTGGTCGGGAGCCGGCAAGGGTGAATTGCGTCCAGCGCTCGGGGTCATCCGGGTCGCGTGACCAGTACAACGGTGCCTCCCACTTCTGCGCGCTGACCACTGCCCATCCATCCGAGAGCCAGAACTCGGGGCGGCCGTAGCCGCCGTCTTCCATGAACGAGAGCCACTCGCCGCAGGTGACAGGTCGATCGGCGAGCCCGAACGGTGTCAGATGCACCGTATGCACGGGGTACTCGTTGTCGAAGCCGAACTGGTTGCCATGGTGTCCGATCTCGACCGGACCACCGTGGTGTTCGATCCAGCCTGCCTTGGGGGGCGCGGCGCTGACACCCCTCGGTGTCTCCGCCAGATAGGCGGGGTGCAGTGGGTTGCGGGAGAGCACGTGCTTGATGTCCATCAAGAGGAGCTCTTGATGCTGCTGCTCGTGGTGCAACCCCAGGATGATCAACTCGGCGAGGCCCGGCTGATCGGGATGCCGCAGGAGGGGATCCATGGCCTCATCGACGTAGGAGCGGTATCGGGCGATTTCGTCGATGCCCGGACGCGAGAGCAAGCCCCGCTCGGTTCGGGGATGCCGAGCGCCGACGGCTTCGTAGTAAGAGTTGAAGATATAGGCGTACGCATCGTCGAACACGTGGTATCCGGAGCCGTACTCGCCCAGAATAAAGGTCTCGAAGAACCACGTCACGTGGGCCCGGTGCCACTTGGTGGGGCTCACGTCGGGCATGGTTTGGACCGTCTGATCCTCCGCACTCAGTACTGAGGCCAGGCGTTCGGTCGTGGCTCGTACCCGGCCATACGCGCCCGGCAGGTCGGACGGCGTCTCTCGACCTGTCATATCCATGGGATCCGTCCCTTCGCCACCCCGCCCGGAGCGATCGCACCCGCGGGCTGCACGGTTCTGATCACCCTACCCAGCCGTGCTCGACATCGGGCGCGATTCTCCGATGTTTCACGCAAATGCCAGGTGATCGGGTGCTTCGTGGGCGTGTCCAAACCCTCGAGTCGAGGGGACTTGCTCAGGCCAACACCTTGTGGCGGAAGTTGCGAAGCCCGAGCGTCAGAAAGATGACGCTGAAGGCCACAATGGCGGGATAGATGATGTAGAGGTGCATATGCGCCGCGTCGGTGAAGGCGGCGCGCATCCCGTCATTGATATAGATCAGCGGATTGACGAGGACCACGATCTGCAGCCAATGGATGGGGCCGGCCTTGACGGGTGCCAGACGCGTCCACTGGTAGTACGTCCCACCGAGAAACGTGATCGGCAGCACGATGAATCCGAACATGAGCCCGAGGTTGCGCGGCTCGAACGAGGTCCCGAGGAGGAGCCCGAGGGACGCCATGCAGACGCACGACATGGGGACGAGCGTCAGGATGAGGAGCCAGTGCAGATTGATATGCGCCTCCACACCTGCAGCATGGACGACCGACGCAATCGGCAGAACGATGGCAGCAGAGAGCAGCCCCTGGGCGCCGCCGGAGATCACCTTCGAGATGGCAACGAGCCAAATCGGACATGGCGCTTGCACCCTGTCTTCGATTTCACGCGTGAACCCGAACTCCTGTGCCATCGGCATAGCGACGGCCTGAATGCCCTGGAACATGATGGAAAGACCGACGACCCCAGGGACGAGGACGGTGGCGAAGGCTGACTCGGCCCCGGGAACGGTGCTGCCGCCGATCCCTTGCCCGATCTTCGGGAAGACGTAGAGGAAAACGAAGCACAGCAAGAACGGCTGCACCAAGGTGCGCACCGTGAACTCGACCTTGTGCTTCCACAGCACAACCAGATCGCGCTGAATGAGGGCACGCAGCGACGTCCGGCTGGCGGCCGTCGTCGAACGGGTCGGTCTCAGGTCGACTCCGCGGGTACCGGACGCGCCGAACGTGGCGGTGGGGATGGTCTCTGTCGTGGTCGCAGCCATCAGTCGCGCAGCTCCTTTCCGGTCAGTCCGATGAAGACGGTTTCGAGCGTGGGTTCGGCGACGGACAGGTCGGCCAGTGAGAACCCACCGGTTTCGGCAGCTTCGACCACTCGAGGGACGAGGCGATCCGCTCCCCGTACCTGCAGTTCCACGCCGTCGGGCAGGGCACGGATGTGCGTCAGGCCCTCGAGCCGGCTGCGGAAGACCTCCGCCAACTGCTCGGCGTCCCCTGCGGCCTTGACCGTCACGATCGTGTCGGCGCCAACGCTCCGCTTGAGTTCGGCAGGGGTGTCGAGGGCCAGGATCTTGCCGTGGTCCATGATCGCCACGCGGTGACAGAGCTTGTCGGCCTCTTCCATGTAGTGGGTCGTCAACATGATGGTCTGGCCCTCGGCATTGAGCCCGCCGAGCAGCTCCCACAGTGCGAGGCGACCCTGAGGGTCGAGTCCCGCTGTCGGCTCGTCGAGAAAGAGAACGGCCGGCCTGTGAAAAATGGCACGAGCAACCATCAGTCGTTGGGCCATCCCACCGGAGAGGGCGTAGACCGATGCTTTGGCGAAACGCGTCAGTTGGAACCGCTCGAGCAGCTCCTCTGCCGTCTGCCGCGACTCCTTTGCCCCGATGCCGAAGAGGCGTCCGTGCCAGTAGAGATTCTCGAAGGGGGTGAGTTGCCGGTCCAGGGTGTTCTGCTGGGAGACGACGCCGATCAGCTGCTTGACCAACGTCGGGTGCGTGACGACGTCGATGCCGCCGATGAGAGCCTGACCGCCCGTGGGGATGACTCGGGTGGTCAGGACTCCGATCGTCGTTGTCTTGCCTGCGCCGTTCGGACCGAGCAATCCGAAGACCTCGCCTGAGTCCACCCGCAGGTTGACGCCGTCGACGGCACGAAAGTCCGTCCCCGAATAGGTCTTGGTGAGGCCGACCGTCTCGATGATGGGCGTCCCGTCTCCGGGGGCGGCACCATGGGGCGGCGAGGCGGTGGTCGTGGTCGTCATTGCTCCTTCAGCACAGTACCGGGCGGGGCACGCAGCGGCTCTTCGGATCTTCGGGCCGCCGGCGCCCCGTGCGGATCAGTCCTCGGCCAGGATCTGGTAAAGCTCCTTGCGGGCTTTCTGAATCACGCTGACGCCGCGCTCGATCTGCGCTTTCTCGCCGGCTCCAGCCAGCTGCTTCGCCGCACTCATGAGTTGCCCGACGCCGAGGCGCAAGGTGCGGACCTCATCGTCGGACTCACCAGCGTCCTGCCAGGGGAGCTTCGCCTTTTCGGCTCCTGCCCGGCCGGCCTCGGTCAACGTGAAGAGACGGCTGCCCTCGACCTCGGAAGACTGCACCAACCCCTCGTCCTCGAGCATCTGGAGGTGCGGGTAGACCGACCCAGGGCTGGGACGCCACAGGCCTCCGCTCATCTCCTCGAGTCTGCGCATCACCTCATAGCCGTTGCCGGGCTCGTCGCGGAGGGCTGCGAGGATGGCCGTGCGGATGGCTCCGCGGGGCATGCGTCTTCCGCCGCCCCAGCCGCCCCGTCCGCCGCCCCAGCCGCCCCGTCCGCCCCGCGGGCCGCGCATGCCGCGCCCCCCGAAGTGGTCGTGTCCGTGGTCGTGTCCGTCGTGTTCGTGTTCGTGTCCGTGTCCGTGTGTCATTTGAACTCCTTGAATGTGTGGGGCCCTTCCGGGCTAGACCTGTTCTGGTCTTCTTTGTAACGTAATGATATATCGTAATGTTCCATGATCGTGCACTTTTTCCAAACGATTGGCGAGCACGGTCCCGACGACAGTGGTTGAGGGGGCGTTCTGGACCTTTTGAGCTGGGAGAATGCAGCTGATAACCCGGCCAGCGGGAAAGCCGATCTTTTCTCCAGGCGGGGGATTTCCTACTCAGCCGACCCACGTGCTGGCCTCGGTCGGGTCGAGGGTGGTGGCCCGGCCCGGCCCGGCCCGATCGCGGTCAGCGCAGGCGAATGACGTTGCCTGTGATGAGGTCGGCCGCGTCCGAGGCCAGGTAGGCGATGTCGCCGGCCACCTGATGGAGCATGGCGATCCGCGGGCCGGCAGTCTGGGCCTGAGCAGCCGTCCGTTGGTTGATCCACCCGGTATCGGTCATCGGCGGGGTGGTTTGGCGCCCGTGACCAGCGCCACCGGGTCGTCAGACGCAGATCCGACCATCGCCGATCACCGCAGGCGCGAGAGCCGATGGAGGGCCTCGTCGGCCTCCGCCACGAAACGCCGGACCAGCTCGCCGGCCGGGACGAGCTCGGTGATGGCGCCCACGCCCTGGCCGGCCGGATAGCACTCTCTCTCGATGTCCACGCCCTCGCTGAAGGAGTCGCCTCCGAGGTGCATGGCCCCGGCGCCGTAGGAGATGCCGAGTTGTTCGGGGAACTTGTGGAGCTCCTCGGGATGGGCGTCGTAGTGGTCCGTGTAGGTATTGCGCACCACGCGCATGGTCTTGCCCGAGTAGGCCCGGCTGACCGTGGTCTGGTCCTCCCGGCTGGCGAGGAGCGTGTCTTTGTAGCCGAGGACGCTGCGGGCCTCGGGCGTGGCGATGAAGCGGGTGCCGACCCAGATGCCGTCGGCGCCGAGGGACAGCGCTGCGGCGAGGCCACGCCCGTCGAAGATGCCGCCGGCCGCCACCACGGGGACGCGGTCGCCCACGGCGTCGACGATCTGTGGGACGAGCGGCATGGTCGCCACCTGGCCGGTGTGGCCGCCGGCCTCGGTGCCCTGGGCCACGACGAGGTCACAGCCGGCCTCGACGGCGCGCACGGCGTGGTCGACCTTGCCGCACATGTTGACCACCAGCACGTTGGCCCGGTGGCATTGTTCGATCACCTCGGTCGGAACACCCAGCGCGGCGACGAAGGCGGTGGCGCCGCCGTCGATGATGATCTGGACCTGCTCCGCCATGCTGCCGGGCATGGCGGTGAGGAGGTCGACGGCGAAGGGCTTGTCGGTGGCCTGGCGGACGGCTGCAATTTCGGCCTCCATGGTGGCGCTGCTCATGGTGCCGGCACCGAGGCAACCGAAGCCCCCCGCCGCCGAGACGGCCGTGACCAATTCGGAATACGAGACGCCCCCCATGCCGGCCAGCATGACGGGGTGCTCGACGCCCAGCAGCTCTGTGAGGCGGGTTCGCATTGGTGCCTGGCGCTCCTTGCTCTCGATCCTGCACGGCCGCGCGGAGTCGGCAGCCGCCGCGGGGACCGTAGCGCGGGCCGTGCCGTCCGCCTGGAGGGGTCCGGCGGAAACGGGCGGCCGGCGTGCGTGGTTGCATTTTGAGCAGGACGTTCCTACTCTGAAACGATCGTGGCCGACGTCGGAGAGGTGGGAGTGAGCGTCGCCGCAACACCCCCGATGGCCGAGAAGATCACCAAGCGTCGGCTGTGGGTGATCCTGGGCGCATTGCTCCTGGGCATGCTGTTGGCGGCCCTGGACCAGACCATCGTCTCGACAGCGCTGCCGACCATCGTGGGCGACCTGCACGGGGGGTCGCACCTGGCGTGGGTGGTGACCGCCTACCTGCTGGCCTCGACGGTCTCGACGCCACTGTGGGGGAAGTTGGGCGACCAGTACGGGCGCAAGACCTTCTTCCAGGCCGCCATCGTCATCTTCGTCATTGGGTCGGCGCTGTCCGGCTTCAGTCACACCATGACCGAGTTGATCGCCTTCCGAGCGGTGCAGGGACTGGGCGGCGGGGGCCTGATGGTCGGCGCGCAGACGATCATCGGCGATGTGGTTTCGCCCCGCGACCGGGGCCGCTACATGGGATTGTTCGGCGCCATGTTCGCCGTGGCCACGGTGATCGGGCCGCTCATCGGCGGGCTCTGCGTGACCTACCTCACATGGCGGTGGGTCTTCTACATCAACCTGCCCCTCGGGATCCTCGCCTTGTTCGTGACCGGCGCGGTGCTGCCGGGCCACCTGCGCCGGGTCTCGCATGCCATCGACTACGCAGGGTCGCTCCTCCTCGCCGGCTCGGCCACCTCGCTCATCATCTTCGCGAGCCTGGGCGGGATTTCGTGGGCGTGGGTTTCCGTCCCGAGTATTGCCACCGCCGTCGGCGGCGTCGTGCTGGGGGTGGCGTTCCTTTTCGCCGAGCGCCATGCCGCCGAGCCCGTCATTCCGCTGAAGCTGTTCCGGGAGAGGGTCTTCAACGCGGCCAGCGCCATCGGATTCGTCATGGGTTTCGCCATGTTCGGCGCGCTCACGTTCCTGCCGCTCTACATGCAGATCGTCAAGGGTGTCAGCCCCACGGCGTCCGGACTGCGCATTCTGCCGCTCATGCTCGGCATGCTCGGCGCGTCGGTCACTTCGGGTCGGCTCGTGACGCGCTGGGGCCGCTACAAGATCTTCCCCATCGTCGGAACCGCCCTGATGACGGTGGGCGCCTACCTGCTCTCCCTGATCGATGCCACGACCAACGGGTGGGTGCTTGCCGGCTACATGTTCGTCTTCGGCGTGGGCATGGGCCTGGTCATGCAGGTGCTTGTCGTCGCGGTGCAGAACGCCGTTTCCTATCAAGACCTCGGGGTAGCCACCAGCAGCGCCACCTTCTTCCGGATGATCGGGGGCTCATTCGGCACGGCCGTCTTCGGGGCGATCTACGCCATCGTCTTGAACCACACCATTGCGCCGACGTTGGCCAAGGTCCCAGCCTCGGTCCTCAAGTCCTTCAACCCCCAGACCATCAATCCGGCCGTTCTGGGCAAGCTCAAGTCGACGGCGGAAGGGTTGTTCTTCTATACGAAATACATCGATGCCGTGACCCACGCCATACAGATCGTCTTCTTGGTGGCGGTGCCGATCGCCTTTGTGGCTTTCCTCTTGAGCTTCCTTCTCCCTGAAGTGGAGTTGCGCAAGACGGTCCAGACGGTCGACGTCGGGGAGGTCAACGGCATGCCGGACCACCGCTCCTCGTTGCAGGAGATGGAGCTGGCGCTCATGCGGCTGTCGGACCGGGAGAACCGGGTCGAGCTCTACCAGACGCTGGCTCAGCGGGCGGGCCTCGACCTGCCACCCCGGGCCTGCTGGTTGCTCTACCGCCTGGCCGACCGGCCTGCGTGCACCGTCAACGAAGTGGCCCAGCGGTTGAAGGTGGATCCCGACGTGATTCAGCCCGGTGTGGACGGGTTGCTGGCAGCCGGCATGGTCGAGGAACGGCAGCGGGGCGCCGAGTGCGATCTCTATCTCACCGAGGCCGGGACGGCCGCACTGGGGAAGCTCGCGGAAGCCCGGCGTACGGGGCTGACGGAGCTCCTCGACGGCTGGAACCCCGAGGAGCACCCCGAGATCATTGAGATGGTGAAGGATCTCGCCCACTCCCTGCTGGCGGACGACGAACGTCTGGTGGCCGATGCCATGCCCCACGCCACAGCCGGTGTGGCGGGCGGGGGCGCCTGATGCTGGTGGTCGGGCGGCGCCGGCCGGGTGGGGTGGATGCTCAGGTGTCCGCGTCGCCCGTCGGACTCTCGCCGGAAAGCTGCAAGGCCTGACGGAGCGCGGCCAGCGCGTCGGGCGGTGCGCCTTCGGCGTCGAGTCCCATGAGAGCGGCACCGAGGACGGGCGGCGCATCGAGACGTACCAGGACGGCGCGGGGCGCCGCGGCATGGATGCCGTCGGCCACTCGATGGTGGAAGCCGGTGTCGGAGGTGTTGAAGATCCCACCGCCGAGGACGACCTCGACCGCCTCGTCCTGCAGGTCGAGGCGCACCACGGCGGCACGGACGAAGGCGGCGATTTCGTCGGCCAGGGCGTCGGCCGCCTCGCGGGCGGGCCCGTCACCGTCGGCCGCTGCGTCGAGGAGGACCGGCGCCAGCTCGAAGAGACGGGCGTAGGGGAGGGTGCCCGTGTAGATGCCGGTCAGCACCTCCTCGGGGTCGGGCGTGCCGAAGTGCGCGGCCACACGTTCGCGCAGCAGGGTGGCCGGACCCCTGCCGTCACCGGCACGCAGGGCGAGCCCGAGGGCGCGCAGACCGAGCCAGGCGCCGCCGGGCGCAAGGTCCCCCGACAGTTCGGCCAGCGCGGGGAAGCGCACCGTTCTTCCGTCCGGCCCGACGGCGGAGCAGTTCATCCCTGTGCCGCAGACCACGCCGATGCCCCACGACGACGTGGTACCCGCCCGTGAAACAGCGAAGGTGTCGTTGCGCAGGATGACGCGGTCGGTCCATCCGAGCGCGCCGATCGCCGGCGCGAGTTTCTGGTCGTCGACGGGGAGATCGATGCCGGCGAGGCAGTAGACGCCGGTCGGGCAGAGAGGGAACGGCTCGCCGGGCAACTGGGCGTCGGCGGTCACCGCAGCCACCGCTTCCCTCAGCGCGGCGACCATGCCGTCCAGGCCGACGAATTGATGGTTGCTCGGTCCGACGCGCGCCCGGCCGAGGACCGTGCCCTGTCGTGAAACGAGGACGACGTCGGTCTTGGTACTTCCTCCGTCGAAGGCCAGTACGGCAGGCGCGTGATCGGCGGGCTCGGACACGGACGGATGTTACGTTGCGTTGCGTGGGGACCAAAGTGGTTGTCGTCGGCGGCGGGAGTACCTACACCCCCGAGCTGGTGGACGGCCTCTGCGATGCTGAGGAGCGGATGGTCGTCGACGACCTCGTGCTCCTCGACCCGAGCGATCAGCGGCGCGAGGTGGTCGGGGGGCTCTCCGAACGTATTTTGCGAGCTCGGGGTTGGGAAGGGACGTTCGCCACGACGGCCGACCCGCATGCCGCCCTGGAGGGGGCCGACTTCGTGGTCGTCCAACTGCGCATCGGCGGCCAGGCGGCGCGCCACGTCGACGAGACGCTGCCGGTGGGGTACGGGTGTCTCGGTCAGGAGACGACGGGCGCGGGAGGATTGGCCAAGGCGCTGCGCACCGTGCCGATCGTGCTGGAGCTGGCCGAGGAGATGGCGGCGCGGTCCAATCCCGGTGCGTGGCTCGTCGATTTCACCAACCCGGTGGGGATTGTCACCCAGGCTCTGCTCGACGAGGGCCATCACGCCGTTGGACTGTGCAACGTGGCCATCTGGGCCCAGCGACGGATCGGGCACTATCTCGGTGTCGACCCCGATGCGGTCGCAGTCGAGCATGTGGGTTTGAACCATCTCACGTGGGTCAGGTCCGCCCATGTCGGTGCACCGGGTGATGGGCCGGACCGGCTTGACGATCTGTTCGATCGCTTCGGGCCAGAGCTGGAGCTCGAGAGCGGCATCCCGATCGACCTGCTGCGCCTGCAGCACGCCCTGCCGTCGTATTACGTCCACTACTACTACCAACATGACGCCGAGGTGGCACAGCAGTCGGCTCCCGGCTACCGGTCCCGGGCCGACGTCGTGGCCGAGTTGGAGACCAAGCTGCTGGCGGAGTACCGGGACCCGACGTTGGTGTCGAAACCCGACGCACTTTCGTACCGTGGTGGCGCCTACTACTCGCTGGCCGCGGTACGTCTCATGGCATCGCTCCACGCCGGCACGGGCGACGTCCAGGTTGTCGACATGCGCAACGATGGCGCCATCCCGGGCCTGCCCGACGATGCCGTGGTGGAGACCACCGCAGTCGTGGACGCCACCGGCGCGCACCCGTTACCCCAGCGGGAGCTGCCGTCGGAGATGCTCGGGCTCATCCAACACGCCAAGGCCTACGAGCGCCTGGCGGTGAAGGCCGCCTGCTCGGGAAGCCGCGACGACGTGGTGCGGGCGCTGTTGGCCAATCCGCTGGTCGGGCAGTACCCGTTGGCGGCGGACCTGGCCGACGATCTGCTGGGGGCGAACCGGCACCACCTGCCCCGCTTCTTCCCCTCGTGAGTCCGATGGACGCCGAGCGGATTGTCGAGCCGCAGCCGGCGCGCATCGGAAAGGACCGCCGGCAACTGCCCAGCTGGCGTTGGGAGGAGCTGCGGACGACGTTCTGGGTCGTCCCGAGCATTCTGGTCGTCGTCTCGGTCATCCTCTTTCTCGTCACGCTGCAGATCGACATCGCCGCGTACCACCGCCACCTGACACTGCCGGTATGGATCCGCACCGGTAGCGCCGACGCAGAGCGCCAGGTCCTGATCGCCATTGCCGCTGCTGTCATCACCGTGATCGGCGTGGTGTTCTCCATCACGATTTTGGCACTGACGCTGGCTTCTCAGCAGTTCGGCCCCCGCATGATGCGCAACTTCGTGCGCGACATCGGGAACCAGGTGACCCTCGGCATCTTCGTCGGTACCTTCGTCTACTCCGTACTCTCCCTGGTGTCGATCAGCAGCGTGAGCGCGGCGTTCGTCCCCCACCTGTCCACCTCGGTGGCCGAAGCACTGCTCCTGGTCGATCTCGGGGTGCTCATCTACTTCATCCACCACATCGCCAAGTCGATTCAGCTGCCCGAGGTCATCGCCGGCATCGCCGACGACCTCATGCGATCGATCGACGCCGAGTTCCCTGACGCGGTCGGCGCCGAGGAACCCGGATCCCAGCCGCGCTCGGGCAAGAGCGTGCCGGAGCTGCTCACGCTCATGGAAGATGATGGCGCCGCCGTCCCCTCACAGGTCAGCGGGTACATCCAGTACGTCGGCTATGCGCAATTGATCTCCATCGCCAGCCGCACGAATTCCGTGATCCGCCTGGAGCACCGCCCCGGCCACTACCTGGCCACAGGGCGGCCGCTGGCCTTCGTGTGGCCCCAGGCAGCGGCACCCGAGGTAGCCCTGGCGCTCTCCAAGGCGCATGTCACCGGTCCTCACCGGACGCTCGTGCAGGATCCGGTCTTCGCCATCGACCAGCTCGTCGAGATCGCCATCCGGGCCCTCTCGGCCGCCGTCAACGACACCTTCACGGCCCTGACGTGTATCGACTGGCTGTCGGCCGGGCTGGGCCGCGTCTCCGGTCGGGTCCTCGACGAGGGCGTCTACCGGGACGGTGCGGGCAAGGTCCGGCTCATTGAGTTCGACCCGTCCTATGCCCGCATGGTGAACCGGGCCTTCGACAAGATCCGCCAGGGCGCCCACGGCATGCCGGCCGTGCTGATCCGTCTCATCGACTCCATCGGGTCGATCGCGCTCGACACCACATCGTCGGAGCAGAGGACGGTGCTGCGACGCCAGGCCGACATGGTGCTGCGACTCGCCGAGGCGACGGTGACCGAGCCCAACGATCTGGAGGAGATCCGCTTCCGGTACGACCGGATCCCCGGCGAGGACGCCTTCGAGGTCAACCCGCAGAGCGTCACGGGCCTCGATCGCCAACGGTGAGGGAGGGCGCTCGGCGCTGATCGGTGATGCTGTGCCGCTGCCGGCGGCCGGTCTCCTACCCGCCTGCGTTGTCCGTCGGCGCTGTGGTGGTCGTGGGCGGCACGGTCGTGGTCGTGCTGACTGTCGTGCTCGTGCTGGTCGTCGTGCCCGAGTTGCCCCCACCGGTCGATCCGCCTGAGGTCGGCGCGCTGGTGGTGGTCGTGCTCCCACTGCCGGAGGTCGCGGTGGTCGTCGTGGTCGTGGTCGGGGGTGCCGCCGGGGCCACGAAGGGCACGGTCTCGCTGCGCATGGTGGTGATACTGGTCGTGGGTGTCGCCGACAGGTTGGTGCAGCTCCGTGCGGCATTCCAGCTCGTCACCGCCGTTGTGGCCGGCGTGCCGGTCAGCGGTTGGGGGACGCCGTCGAGGATTGTGGCCGGGCGCCAGACGGCCCCAGTGACGTGACGCCCCTGGGCGGTGACGATGAGGGTGCCGCTGTCGGTCTCGGGGGCGGTGTTGTCGTAGAAGGCGAGGTTGCCCAGGCCGTAGTCGACATACGCCCCGCCCAGGTAGCCGGCGCCCAGGAGGACGTGGGTGCCGGAGCCGATCACGATGTCGGCCCCCGCCCTGATGAGCTGCTCTGCCAGCGGTTCCTGCTGGGGATTCGGGCAGGCCTGGGTTTCGGTGCCCCAGTGCACAAAGACGATCACGGTGTCCGCGCTGCGGCGAACCTGCTGGACTTCGCGTACCAGCTCGGTCGGGTCGATCGCCGAGGCGACGCCGGGTTGGGTCGATGACGCCGTCCAGGTGCTGACGAGGTTGTCGGCGATCACCTGCGTCGCCGTGATGATCGCCACCCGCTGGCCGTTGATGGTGACGCGGTAGGGCGCGAAGGCCTGCGCCGCTGTGTTGCCGATGCCGAGGATCGGGTAGCTCGCCCGTGACGCGATGGTCAGGTTCTGGGACAGCCCCTGGGCTCCGCAGTCCACGCCGTGGTCGTTGGCCTCGGTGGCGACCGACACGGTGGCGCTCTTGAGAGCGGTGATGGCCGATGCCGGTGCGTCGAAGATGTAGGGCTTGCTCTGCGGCTCGGGGCAGGTCCCGTCGGTCACCGCGGTCTCGAGGTTGACCATGCGGAGCTGTGTTCCGGAAAAGAGTTGCGGGATTGTCGAGCCGAGGGCCGTGGCGGGGTCCTTGGCCAGGTTGGTACCGACCACGCCTGCGAAATGCACGTCGCCGCCGAAGCCGAGGGTGACGGTCTTGCCGTTGCCGGTCCAATTCGGGTTGAGCGGCGAATGCTTCGGGAAACGCACCACGGTGGTGACGGCGTGGTGGGTCGCCGTCGAGGATGTGGCGGGGGGCCCCGAGCCGCCCGAGAAGAAGGCGAAATAGATCAGCAGCAGCAGGACGAGCGCGCCCCCGCCTGCGAACTGGCGGCGCCGGCGCATGACCCTTCGAGAGACCACGTCGGCACTATGGCACAGACTCCGCCCTTGACCCCCGGGCGGGCGTTCGCTGACCAGCGGATTCGCGCGACTGGCGCGATCCCGGAGAAGGGGTGCTGCGGGAGCTGTTCGGGCCGGGTGGGCCTCAGGCCGCCCAAAGGGTGTCCCAGTGGGAGGCCAGCGAGGCGATCAGCCCGGTGCAGCCGGCAGCGATCATGTCGCGGCAGTCGTCGAAGACAGCGTCGTCGCCGTAATAGGGGTCGGGGACATCGGCGGCGGCCCCCGCAGCAGGGTCGAACGACCGGAGGAGCGCCAGACGGCCGGGGTCGGCACCCAGGCTGCGCAGGGTCTGCTGGTGGCGCCGGTCGAGGGCGACCATGAGGTCGATGCTCCCCAGGTCGGCGGAGACGAACTGGTGGGCCACGTGCCTGTCGTCGGGATATCCGGCCCGGCCCAATGCCCGCTGGGCCAGCTCATGCATGGGCTCGCCTTCGTGCCACGGTCCGGTGCCGGCGCTGCGCACGTCGAGCCGGTCGCCCAACGAGGTCCCGTCGGTGAGTTCTGTGGAGGCCGCCAGCGCCCGTGTGATCACCTCGGCCATGGGAGAGCGGCAGATGTTCCCGGTGCAGACGAAGACGATGCGATAGGGCTGCTCGCCGATCGGATCCGGAGGCAGGACGAGGCCACGTGGGCGAGCTGCGCCCGGTCCGCGTGCGCTCACTGCGGCGCGTACTCGTCGCGGAGCGACTTCTTGACGATCTTGCCGGTGCCGGCCCTCGGCCAGTCGGCGCGGATCTCGAGTTGCTCCGGGATCTTCTGCGTCATCAGCCCGGCCGCACGGCAGTAGGAGACCACGTCGGCCAGTTCGAGGCCGTCCGCCCCCTCGGCCAGCTGCACGACGGCGCACACGCGCTCGCCACGCTCGGTGTCGGGCAGCCCGATCACAGCGACTTCGACCACCGCGGGATGGGTGTAGAGCAGGTCCTCGATCTCTTTGGCGCTGATGTTCTCGCCCTTGCGCACGATGACGTCCTTCAACCGTCCGGTGAGGTTCAGGTGCCCGTCGGCCCGCAGCCGGCCCAGGTCGCCGGTTCGGAAGTAGCCGTCCTCGTCGAAGGCGTCGGCGTTCAACGCCGGGTCGGTGTAGCCGTGGAACACCATGGGGCCCTTCACCCGCACCTCGCCCTCCTCGTCCGGCCCGGCCTCGCGGCCGTCCAACGTCACGATGCGCACGTCGGCCCCTTCCACCGGCTTCCCGTCGGTGTTGGCCAGCTGCTCGTCGGTGTCGTGCGGTGAGCCGTTGGCGATCATCGGCACCTCGGTCATGCCATACCCGTGCACGACGCCGCGTCCGCCGATTTCGTCGCGTACCTCGTAGTGGACTTCGGGCGGCTTGGCCGCTCCGCCGCCCGACATGAGCCGCAGCGTGGGCAGGATCGGCTCATCGGGCGTCTTCCGTTGCTCGCCGAGATAGGCCACGTAGAACGCCGTGCTCCCGCCGACCATGGTGGCCCCGTGCCGTCGGAAGAGGGGCAGCACGTCCGGTGCCGAGAAGGCCTCCACCAGGATGGCCGGGAATCCCATGGACAGCATGGTCACGAGGTAGTCGGGACCTGCGATGTGGGCGAAGGGGAAGGCGATGGAGCCGACGTCGTCGGGCCCCATGTCGAGGGCGCGGGCGAGTCCCCAGCCGCCGGCGATCAGCGTCTGGTCGGTGTGCTGCACGCCCTTGGGGTCGGCCGTCGAGCCCGACGTGTAGTAGATCCAGCGAATCGGGGCGTCCTCGGCTGCCGTGCCCTCGGGTGGTGGCGGCAGGACGGCCGGGTCGCCCTCGGGGAGCCCGGCACCGGTGCTGAGAATGGTCGGCGGGGAGGCGACACCCGCCAATGCCCCCTCGGCGATGGCGGCGAAGTCGGTGCCCCGCCAGGTGGCGGGGATGACGAAGAGCTCGGCCCCGGTCTGGCGCAGCGCGAAGCCCACCTCACGTTCGCGATAGAGGTGGATGATCGGGTTCTGGACGGCGCCGAGGCGGGCCAGCGCGATGGACAGGACGACGGTCTCGATCCGGGTCGGGAGTTGCCACGAGACGACGGAGCCGGTCGTGATGCCCATCCCGTAGAGGCCGGCCGCCACCCGCTCGACGCGGTCACGGAACTGGCCGGAGGTGACCGTCTCGCCGTCCGCGGCAATGAGCAGGGGGTGGTCCGGCGACACCTGTGCTCGGCGGTCGACCAGCTCCCACATGGTGCGGGCGCCGGTGAGTATGTCGGTCGTGGTCATGACGTCTCCTTCCGGGACCACTCTCATAGCAGCTGGCGGCGAGGGGCCGGGGCAGCAGTGCCGCGCCTGGAGGGGTCGAGGCACGGCACAATGGTCCAATGGCGAGACGTCCGGTGCACACTGACGCACGATCCTCCGACGAGGGGGGCGCCGGCGGCGGTGGCGCCAAGAAGGAAGTCGATCGCCGGCGCCAGGTCGGATTGATCGGCATGGTCGTGGCGGTCATCCTCCTGGGATGGTTCGCCGTGGCCAACACCAGGAGGGTGCAGATCGACTTCTGGGTCTTCCACCGACAGGCACCCCTGATCCTCGTCATCCTGATTTCTGGCCTGCTCGGGGCCGTGATCGCCCTCCTGATCATGCGGCGTAAGCCCAAGCCCGAGGCATAGTGCCCGGCTCCCGGGGGGATGGTCCGGCGGATCGGCGGGGCGACTCCGGCATCCTGATCACCGACTGTGGCCTTGTTGCAGGTCCATGACCGCGTGCCGATCCTGGTTGCCGGGTTCTAAGCTGCAGGCGGTGGAGACAGGCGTGGAGGCAGACACGAAGGGACACGATCTCGTTGTGGGCCCGCTCAGGGCGTGCCAACATGGGTCCCAGGTGGTTGTGGAGATCCCAGGGGGTAAGTGGTAGTGCCGCTTTCGGACCACGAACAGCGCATTTTGGCTGAGCTCGAGGAGTCGCTGGTTCGCCAGGATCCCGAGTTCGCGGAGCGCGTGCGATCGGAGACCGTGTACCGGCACGCCGGCCGCTACTGCAAGTGGGCCGCCGTCACCTTCGTCCTCGGCGTGGTGATCCTCGTCGCCTTCTACAGCAAGTCCGTCATCGCCGGGTTCATCGGCGTCGTGATCATGTTCGCCTCCGCCGTCTGGTTCGAGCGCAACCTCCGCCGCATGGGACGCGCCGGGTGGCACGACCTGACGCGGTCGAAGGACGGCGAACCGAAAGCTGCCGGGGCGACCAACGGGATCGAGAGCGCGGTCAGCGACGCCCGTGACTGGTTCCGCTCCCGCTTTCACCGGCGCGAGGGCTGAACGCCGAGCGGGGCTGGCACCGGTTCCGCTGATCCGGTGACGCGGATGCCGCAGTTCGGCTCCGGGCCGCGGTAACAATCCTCCTGTGGCAGATCTCGCCCTCGCCGTCGACATCGGCGGCACCAAAATGGCCGCCGGGCTGGTGGCCCCCGACGGCACGCTGCTGGAACGGGCGCTGCAGCCCACGCCCCCGTCGGGCGGTCCGGATGACGCCGAGATCTTGTGGGACGTCCTGGCCGGCGTGGTGCACGAGGTCACCGACCGGGTGGGGTCGACGGACCGTCTCGTGGTTTGCGGCACCGGGTGCGGAGGCCCGATGAGCCTGGGCGGGGACGAAGTGTCGCCGTTGAACATCGCCGGGTGGCGCTCCTTCCCGTTGCGTGCCCGCCTGGCGGCGTTGACCGGGCTCCCCACGTTCGTCGACAACGATGCGAAGGCGCTCGCACTCGGCGAGGGGTGGGTCGGAGCCGCCGCCGGCCACGACGACTACATCGCCATGGTCGTGTCGACCGGGGTGGGTGGGGGCATTGTGCTCGACGGCCGCCTGCTCAACGGACGGCACGGCAATGCGGGCCACGTCGGCCACATCATCGTTGTCCCGGATGGACGGAATTGTGTGTGCGGCAGCCGGGGCTGCCTGGAGGCGGAGGCGTCGGGGACGGCGCTGGCGGCTCTGACCGGTCAGCCGGCCCGGCTGGCCTCGCCCGAATGGGTGGCGCGCACGGGCATGCTCGTCGGTCGTGCCATCGCGGCCGTCGCCGTCCTGCTCGACCTGTCGCTGGCGGTCGTCAGCGGATCGGTGGCGCTTGGTTTCGGCGAGCCCTTCTTCGAGGCGGCCCAGTCGGAGATCGATGGGATCTGCCGGATTGCCTTCGCACGCGGGGCACGGGTCGTGCCGGGTGGCCTCGGAGACGGCGGCCCGCTCGTCGGGGCGGCCCGGGTAGGGCTCTGTGGGGCGGGGATGGCGCCATGAGTGCCACGGTGTCGGACGGCGGTGGGCCACGCCGGGGCTGGGGCCGGGAGGCCCGGGTCGTGCTGCGGGCGCTCGGGCCCCGACCCGGGCTCTGGTGGGCTTCGGCCGGCGCCCTGCGCCGCCTGGCCCGCCACGGTTGGTGGCATCGGGCCCCCTTCCTGCCGCTGCCCGGGGACGACTATTGGCGCTTCCGCCTCGTGACCGCCTACGGCGGGGACGGCCATACCGGCGAGCTCACGCCAGAGGACGTCCGGGCCTACGTGCGCTGGTGTCAGAGGTCACGGCCCGGTCGCGGATAGCCTCTGCGGGGTATGGAGCGGGTGCTCCTCCTCAATGCGACCTATGAGCCGCTGGCCCTCGTCTCGGATCGTCGTGCCGTCGTTCTGATGCTGGCGGGGCGTGCCGAGGCCGTTGCGGTCCGCGCCGACTGCAGCGTCTTCCATTCTTCTCGCCTCTCTGTCGACGTGCCGTCGATCGTCCGGCTCTCGCACATGGTGCGCATCCCACGCTGGGCGCGCACGCCGCCGGTCACCCGCCGCTCCGTCCTGCGTCGCGACGGTGGGATCTGCGTTTACTGCTCCGAACCGGCCGACACCATCGACCACGTGATCCCGCGCAGTAGGGGCGGGACCCACGAGTGGTCCAATGTCGTCGCCGCCTGCAAACGCGACAACCTCGTCAAGGCCGACCAGCTTCTCTCGGAGTTGGGCTGGACGATGCGTGTCAAGCCGGCTCCTCCGGACGGGCACCTCTGGCGGTTGCGGCATCTGTCGGATGTGGACCCGTTGTGGGAGCCGTATCTCGCGGCGGCATCCTGAGGATTGCCCACTTTCCCGTCCCTCTTCGACGTCGAGCAGTTCCGCACCGAGACGCGACGGAGTGCCGTCGTTCGTGACGTGAGGGGACCGACGTTGGTGCTCGGCAGCACGCAGTCGACCGAGCTCTTCGACGCCACGGCCATGCGGGAGCGCGCGGTCGACCTGGAACGGCGGCGCGGTGGGGGAGGAGCGGTGTACCTCGCCCCCGGTGGGCAGCTGTGGGTCGACGTCTGGATCCCACGGGACGACCCGCTGTGGGTCGTCGACGTGTCTGCTGCCGCCGAGTGGGTCGGGTCGTGGTGGACAGAAGCGCTGGCCTCTCTCGGACAGCGCGGTGTGGAGGTACACCGCGGCCGCTCGGTGCCCGGTGCATCCGGCGATCTCGTGTGCTTCGCCGGCCGCGGGCCCGGCGAGGTGTTCCACGACGGTCGCAAGGTCGTCGGCCTTTCGCAGTGGCGGGCTCGAGAAGGGGCCCTGTTCTCCTCGTGCGCATACCTGCATTGGGATCCGGCGCCGCTGCTGGCCCTGGTCGATGTGGGAGAGGACGCCCGCGCCGACCTGACGCTCCGACTCGCGCTGGTGGCGGCCGGGTTGGCGGACCTCGAGCCGTCGGCGGCCGATGTCGTGGCCCTCCGGTCGGCGCTGCTGCATTCGCTTCCCACCTTCGCGGTGACGGGCCCGCCGGCCACCTAGGCGCGCCGCCCGAACCTCCTTCTCTCCTCCTTCTCTCCTCCCTTTCGCCCCACCTTCCGCCTTCGCCCCCCGGTTGGTGGCGCGCGCCCCGGTCCCGGCCGCTGGGACAGATCCAGGAGGCGGGGCGCGGTGGGCTCCCCGACACCGCTTTTCGGTGCCTGGTGGGCCGGGGGCGCCCTGGGGGGTTTCAGTTGTGTTGCAGTGGGCGTAAGTGGTTGTGCCGTGTGGGAAAAGGGTTTAAAGTGGCGCGCAGTGGAGTGAAGGGCGTCAGAGGACGCAATCCAGGGAGCGTCGTGGGAGATACAGCTGGTGGCAGGCTTCGTAGGGAGATACGAGCATTCGCTCGACACCAAGGGCAGGGTGATCCTGCCGGCGAAGTTCCGCGGCCAATTCGAGCGGGGCGGCTATCTCACCCAGAACTCCGAAGGCTGTCTGGCGTTGTGGACGCCGGGGGAGTTCGAGCGGCAGATGGACGCGATGCAGGAGAAGACGGACTCGGGTCGCGCCGATCGGAACCGGGCCCGAATTTGGGCAGCCAACTCAGCCGAGGTCGAAATCGATCGGCAGGGACGCATGCCGATCCCGGCACATCTACGGGCGTTCGCCCAACTCGAGGCCGAGGTGCTGGTGCACGGAGCCATCGATCGGGTGGAGCTGTGGAATCCGGCGGCCTGGTCCGAGCGGGTACTGCCGGAGGAGAGCTGGTTGCTGGACGACGAGGCCTAGCGACAGACACGACAGACACGACAGACACGACAGACACGACAGACACGACAGACACGACAGACACGACAGACAGGACACGCCACAGGACCCTCAGCACCACCACAACGACATGCAGGACGCACTGGACCATGTGCAGCTCCTCGACCGGCGCGCTGGAAGGCCACTCCACCCACCTCCACGTTGGTCGTTCGGATCTCCACTTCCCTCTCGACCCACCGGCCGGGGGGCTGCAGATGGCCCACTCGTTCGAACACATTCCCGTGCTGCGCGACGAAGTGGTCTCGCTGTTCGCATCCGTACCTTCCGGCGTCGTCGTCGACGCGACCGTTGGGGGAGGCGGTCACGCCGAGGCGTTGCTGCAGGCGTACGACTCCCTGCGCATCGTCGGGCTGGACCGTGATCCCGCGGCACTGGAGGCGGCCCGAGAGCGGTTGTCCTCCTTCGGCGACAGGGTCACGCTCATGGCGGCACCCTTCTCCACGCTGGAAACGGTTCTCTCCCGGCCCGGGTTCGGGCCCGTGGCGGGCGTGCTCCTCGACCTGGGCGTCAGTTCCCCCCAGCTCGACTGGTCCGAGCGGGGGTTCTCGTTCCGCCAGGACGGGCCGCTCGACATGCGGATGGATCCGACCAGCGGCCCGACGGCCGCCGACCTGGTCAACACCCTCTCCGTGGGGGACTTGGCAGCACTGTTCCGGGAGAACGGAGAAGGCAAACTGTCCGGGCGCATCGCCCGCGCCATCGTTCAGGCCCGGCCACTGACCACCACGGGGGAGTTGGCCGAAGTCGTGGCGTCGGCTGTTCCGGCGGCGGTCCGCCGGAAGGGTCACCCGGCCCGGCGGGTCTTTCAAGCACTACGCATCCAGGTGAACGACGAGCTGGGCCAACTCGAGGCCGCCCTGCCTGCCGCCCTGTCACATGTTGCGGTCGGCGGCGTGTGCGCAGTCATCAGCTACCACTCGGGCGAGGACCGGCTGACGAAGCAGGTCTTCGCCGAAGCGGCCTCGGGCGGGTGTGTCTGCCCGCCGAGCCTGCCGTGCGTCTGCGGTGCGGTGGCCCGCCACCAGCTCGTCTTCCGTGGTGCGCACAAGCCCTCGGCGGCAGAGATTTCCGCCAACCCTCGTTCCGAGAGCGCCCGCCTGCGGGCCATCGTACGCACGGAAGCCGACGTGGCCTGATGCCACCTCCCCCCGCAGCGACGGCGACGGCGACGGCGACGGCGCCGGCGACGCGCCGGCACGCTTCCGCATCTGCTCACAGCGCCGTTCCCCGCCGGGCGGGCCGGGGCGCAGAAGCTCCTGCGACCCGGCGTGCTCCGCTCCGGGTCGTCCCGACCCGCACGCGGCGCGGCATTCGAGGGGGCCGCACCGCTGCCGGTGGGGGAAGGCTCCTCACCATCATCTCGGTGGGCATGGTGGTGGTCGCCCTGCTCGCCGTTGTGGTGGGTCAGGCCTTCCTGGCCAACGGTCAGGTCAAGCTGGCCGGCCTGCAGCACGAGCTCTCCGTCGAGCAGAGCGCGCACCGCCAAGCCGAGTTGGCCGTGGCCAAGCTCGAGACACCGACGCGGATTGTGGCGGATGCGACGACGCAGCTGCACATGGTCAATGCCAGCCCCATTGAGTTGCCCTATGTCTCCCTGTCCGTGCCCCTCCCAACCCCGAAGGTGACGCCCGCACCCCCTCCACCCCCGCCGACAACCTCCCCGGCGGGAGCGGGCGCGGGCGCGGGCGCGCCGGCGGGGGGCGCAACGAGTGGGAGCAGCGGAGCGAGCGGGAGCTCGCCTACCTCAAGCACCAGTAGCACCCCGAGCTCGACGTCCGCTGGGACCACGACGGCGACCACGACGCCGTGAGCGTCCCGACCCGACAAGACCCTGGGCGCGCGCGCGCTGGTTCGGGCCGCCAGAGCAGCTCCACGACGGGAGCACGCCGGGCCAGAACGGCTTCGGAAGGGGCCCCGTCGCGCACAGCACGAACGAGCACTCCATCGGCCCGGTCGTCCTCGACCGGCACCCGTCCGGCCCGGCCGGCACGTCCGGCACGTCCGGCGCGCCCCACCCGCCCGGCCCGGCCGACCGCTCCGGGAGACGGCCGACCCGCCGTGCCCCGCCGTCCAGCCGTCGCCCGGCCTGCGACGGGCACGCGGGCCCGGCAGCGTCCGCACCGCCCACCGACCAAGGTCGCCCGGCCGCGTCAGCGACGCGGTTGGGAGAGCGGGACCTTCACGCGTCGGGTGCGGCTCATCCGCATGGTGCTCATCCTCGCCATGCTGCTGGTGGTGGCCCGGCTCATCGACGTCCAGGTCCTGCATTCCAGCTCCTATGAGGCGGCGGCTCGCGGGGAATCCTCCATCTCGGTCTCCTTGGCCTCGCTTCGTGGGGGCATTTACGACCGCGACGGCGCGCCGCTTGCCCTCTCCGTCCCCACCGATGACGTCGTCGCCGACGATTTCCAGATCCCTCATCCGGTGCGCACCGCCGAGGCGCTCTCGCCCATCATCCACGTGCCGGTGGCGACGCTGGCCGCTGAGCTGCACCGCCCGACGGGCTACGTGGTCCTGGCCCGCCAGCTCCCCCAGTCGACGGGGCAGACGATCTCGACGGACGCCTTCCCCGGCATCTCGCTCATCGCCGACTCCCATCGGGAGGTGCCGAACGGGAACCTCGCCGCACCCGTCGTCGGGTTCACGAACGCCGCCGGCAAGGGCGGGGGCGGGTTGGAGTACGGGGACAACACTCTGCTGGCCGGTGTCGACGGCAAGGAGACGATCATGCAGTCACCCGCCGGGGTGACGCTGCCCCAGTCCCCGGTCACGCAGCAGGTGGCCTCGAGTCCGGGCACCGGCCTGGAGCTCACCCTCGACTCACAACTGCAGTACGAGTCCGAGCAGGCACTGGCCAAGTCGATCGAGAGCTCGAATGCCACCAGCGGCACCGCTGTCGTCATGGACGTGAAGACGGGCCAGATCCTCTCCATGGCGAACCTCGTCGCCACCCATCCGGCAGCGCTCGGTGCGGCGCCTACCACCACCCCGTCAGACCCCGGGGGAGTGGTGCCGATCGGCCCCAACGACGCCATCAACGAGGCGCCGAGCAACCTGGCCGTGACCCAGCTCTACGAGCCGGGTTCGGTCTTCAAGCTGGTGACCTTCTCGGCGGCGTTGCAGGATGGCCTCATCAACCCCAACTCCGTGTTCACGGTGCCCGACCAGATAAGCCTGGACGGGTCGACCTTCCACGATGCCGAGCCACACCCGACCGAGCAGCTCAGCGCCACGCAGATCCTGGCCCAGTCATCCAATATCGGGACCGGACTGATCGCCCAGGGCGTGGGGGAGCAGCGCTTGCTCAACCAGGTGAAGGCGCTCGGCTTCGGGCAAGCGACCGGGTTGAACTTCCCGGGAGAGTCGCCGGGCCTCCTGGCGACGGCCGCCCAATGGGAGCCGACCGACTACGTCTCCCTTCCCATCGGCCAGGTCGATGCCGTCAGTGCGCTGCAGGTGCTCGATGCCTACAACGCTGTGGCCAACGGCGGCATCTACGTGGCGCCGAAGCTTGTGCAAGCCACGGTCAGTCCGTCAGGCGCTCTGACCAACACCGCTCCTTCGGCGACCCACCAGGTCTTCTCCCCCTCGGTCGACTCCGAACTGTCCACCATGCTGGAGCAGGTCGTGAACGAGGGCACGGGAACCAGCGCCGCCGTCCCGGGCTACACCGTGGCCGGCAAGACAGGTACCGCCCAGATCCCCACGGCCGGCCACGACTCCTACATCACCGGCGCCTACATGGCGTCCTTCGTGGGGTTCGCGCCGGCCGCCAACCCCACCCTGTCCATGATCGTGGTGCTGGACCGGCCGACGCCGATCTTCGGCGGCACGGTGGCAGCGCCGGTGTTCTCGCAAATCATGAGTTACGCGCTCCACCGTTACGACATCCCCACCACCCCGGGAGCCTCGACGCCCGCCTCGACGCCCGGCACGACGCCGACGTCGACGTCCGACCAGGCCCAGGACATCACGTGACACTGGTGCACACGCCCGTTGCGGCCGTCTCGCAAGGGTGTCCGAGGCATGCAACGCTGTCGGTTCGACCATGCCACTCGTGCCCATGAACCTCCTCTTCGACGACATAGAGGTGATCGAGTCCGTCGGCGACCCCTCCGCGGTCGAGGTGGGCGGCATTTCGCACGACAGCCGCCGAGTCGTCCCGGGGGATCTGTTCTGCTGCGTGCCCGGCCGCGTCAGTGATGGGCACACCCACGCCCTGGAGGCGGTGGACCGCGGCGCTATCGGCCTCCTGTGCGAGCACTTCATTCCCGAGCTGATCGACCACGAGGTCGTGCAGACGCGGATCGCGCCCGGCACCATGCGCCCGGTCATGGCGCGACTGGCCGCCGCTTTCTACGGCTTCCCCGCCCGCGATCTGTTGATGATCGGCGTGACCGGGACCAACGGCAAGACCACGGTGACCCAGTTGCTCGGTGATCTCCTGAGCGCGGCCGGACGTCCGACCAATGTCATGGGGACGCTGTCGGGGACGCGGACGACTCCCGAAGCAACCGAGGTGCAGCGAGTGCTGGCCGGGGTGCGCGACCGCCAGAAGTCCGACGGCCATCGTCACGCGGTGGCCATGGAGGTGTCGAGCCATGCCCTGGTCCAGTCGCGGGTGGAAGGCATCCACTTCGACGTGGCGGTCTTCACGAACCTCAGTCACGACCATCTCGACTACCACGGGTCCATGGAGGAGTACTTCGAGGCGAAGGCCACGCTGTTCACCCCGAGCCACGCGCTCGTGGGCGTGGTCAACGCCGACGACCCCTGGGGGCAACGCCTGCTCGATCGCGCCCGCATACCGATGATCGCGGTGCACCATGGTGACGCCACCGACATTGTGCTGCGGGCCGGCCATTCCGAGTTCACCTGGCGCGGGCAGCGGATCGCCACACCACTGACGGGTGCCATCAACGTCGACAACGCCCTCCTGGCGGCCGAGGCCGCCCTGGCCCTCGGCGAATTGGAACTCGGTCCGGCGGAGATCGCGCGGGCCATGGCCCACCTGGGCCCGGTCCAGGGCCGGCTGCAGGTCATTGCGGCGCCAGGGCCGGCCGGAACGACGGGGGAGAGCCGGAAGGGCACCGAAGGGGCGGCCGATGCCGCCGGCGGCGACCGTCCGTCCTTCACGGTCCTGGTCGACTACGCGCACACTCCGGCCGGTCTCGAGGTCGTGCTCGGTGAGGCGCGGGGGCTGGCGCCCGCCGGCCGGGTGCTCTGTGTCTTCGGCTGCGGCGGGGACCGCGACCGGACCAAGCGCCCCCTGATGGGAGCGGCGGCGGCGCATCTGAGCGATCTGGCCGTCCTCACGTCCGACAACCCGCGCCAGGAGGACCCGCTGGCCATCATGGAGGAAGTGCTCGGCGGTATTCCCGGGGGGCGGTCCAACCCCGGCGTCGTCGTCGAGCCCGATCGCGGCATCGCCATCCGTCTGGCGCTCGATGCGGCCCGGCCCGGCGACGTCGTCGTCATTGCGGGCAAAGGCCACGAGACGTACCAGGAAGTGGCGGGGCGCCGCTTTCCCTTCGACGATGCGGTCGAGGCCCGCAGGGCCCTTTCGACGCGCTTCGGGTCGGATCCGCTGACCTGGACGACGCCGGGTCGAACGACGCCCGCGGGCGCCTCCGTCTCGGTGCACGCGGAATCGGCTCCTCTGCACTCTCCGCCGGAGGCCTGACACCACGTGCTCGGCCTGCTTGTCTCGGGAAGCGTCGCTCTGTGGATCGCCATCCTTTTCACCCCTTTCCTGATTCGCTACTTCCGCCAGCGTGAGCTGGGCCAGCACATCAGGGAAGACGGCCCTGCCTCCCATTCGGCCAAGGCGGGGACGCCGACGATGGGCGGCATCGCCATCGTGGGGGCCACCGTCATCGGCTACGCCATCGGCCACATCGGCACCGAGATCAGCTTCTCTCGCACCGGCTATCTGACCATCGGTGCCGTGGTGGCGTTCGGTCTCATCGGCTACCTCGACGACTACATCAAGGTCCATCACAAACGCAGTCTCGGGCTGAACAAGCGGGGGAAGTCCGGGGCGCAGATTGCCTGCGCGCTGGTTTTCGCCGTGTTGTCGGTGTACTGGGCCCACACATCGACGGCGCTGTCCTTCACCCGCATCGACGTGATCGGCATCAATCTCGGGCCAATCGGATGGATCGTGTTCGCCGTGGTGGTCATGGTCGGCGCCTCCAACGCCGTGAACATCACCGACGGCGTCGACGGTCTGGCGGCAGGGTCAGGGACCTTCTGCTTCGCGGTCCTCTCGATCATGGGGTACTGGATCTTCCGGCACTTCTCGATCTATCACGTGCTGCCGGCGTCGGCCGTCGACCTGGCGCTGGTCGCAGTGGCCCTGGCGGGCGGCTGCATCGGCTTCCTGTGGTGGAACGCGGCGCCGGCCAAGATCATCATGGGCGACACCGGTTCGCTGGCCATAGGCGCGGGCCTGGCCGCGTTGTGCTTGTTGCTCAACCTCGACCTGCTGCTGCTGATCATCGGGGGGCTCTTCGTCATGGAGACGGTCTCGGTCATTCTGCAGATCATCAGCTTCCGCGCCTTCCATCGCCGCATCTTCCGGATGGCCCCGATCCACCACCACTTCGAGCTCGGCGGCTGGCCCGAGACCACGGTGATCGTCCGCTTCTGGATACTCGGCGGGCTCTTCTGCGCCCTAGGTCTCGGCATCTTCTACGGGGACTACCTCACGGTGGCGAAGTTCACGTGAGCGGCTTCGTCGACGAGGCGCGTGTCACAGGACCGGCGCCCGGAGCGGTCCGCCACTTCGGGCGCTCCGTGGGGGAGACTGAGCCCATGCATCGGGTGTCGGACCGGGCAGCGTGGCGCGCCCGCGCCCAGAAGGAGTGGGCGCGATGACGCTGACACGCAGCACGGTCCCGTCACAACGGCACACGATGCCCCGGCCCCGCCGGGCGCCCGCCACCAAGGCGAAAGCGAAGACGACGGCGAAGGCGACGACCGCGGCCCCGCGGTCGTCGGTGCACCGCCAGGCCGCCGTGTCCGCCACCGCCGGCATCCGCATCGGCCACCACCGGGTCTCGGTCTCGACGCTGCTGCTCCTCGATGTCGTCCTGCTCTGCCTCATCGGACTCGTGATGGTCGGTTCGGCGTCCTCGGTCGTCTCCATCGCCACCTACGGTTCGCCGTGGGCCATCCTCATCAGGGAGGCCATGTGGATGGCGATCGGCGCCATCGTGCTCTGGCTGGCCCTCCGCTTCGACTACCGCAAGCTGCGGCGCTTCAGCCCACTGCTCATGCTGGTGACGGTCGGCCTCCTCTTCGTCGTACTGGTCCCGGGGCTCGGCGTGCACGCAATGGGCTCCAGCCGCTGGGTCGGCTTCGGGCAGTTCCGCCTGCAGCCATCCGAGCTGATGAAACTGGCCCTGACCTTGTTCGCCGCCGACTTCATCACCCGCCGCCTGGACGAGGACGCCGCCGACCGCCGCATCATCGGGCCGCTGCTCATCGTGACCGGCTTCGCCTGCGTGCTCATCCTGGCCCAGCCGGACATGGGCACGGCCATGGTCCTCGGCTTCATCGCCCTGGCCCTCCTGTTCGTCTCGGGCGTGCGTCTCGGCCCCGTCATGAAGGTCATGGCGGCGCTGGTCGGCCTGGCCCTGATTGTGGCGGTGGCATCGCCCTACCGCCGGGCCCGTCTGCTCTCCTTCATGGACCCTTCGGCGCACAGCTCGGGCTCGGGGTACCAGGTCATGCAGTCGCTCATCGGCCTGGGGTCCGGCCACTTCGTCGGCTCCGGCCTCGGCGGCGGCCAGGCCCAGTGGGGCTTCCTGCCGAACGCACACACCGACTTCATCTTCTCGGTCATCGGCGAGCAGCTCGGGATCGTCGGGGCGCTGTTCGTGCTCGCCCTCCTGGGCGGGTTCATGTGGCTCGGCATCAGGGCCGCCGTGCAGTCGTCCGACCGTTTCGGTGCGCTCCTCTCACTCGGGCTGGTGGCCTGGGTGGGGGCGGAGACCCTCATCAACGTCGGGGCGGTCATCGGTGTGCTGCCCGTCACCGGGATCCCGCTCCCGTTCATCTCCTTCGGGGGCTCGTCGTTGGTGATCACCATGGCGGCGGCCGGCATCCTCATCAACGTCGCCCGCCGGGGCGAGGCCGGGACCGTCCTACGGGTGGCCGGGTCGGGCCGCCGACCGGCTGTCACGGCCCGGGGTCGGTGACCACACGGCGCGGCATTGTGATTGCGGGTGGCGGGACGGGCGGCCACATCGTCCCTTCGCTGCAGATCGCGCGGGCCCTGGTCGAGCGGGGGCATGCGGCGGGGTCGATCGAGCTCTACGGCTCGCGTCGGGGACAGGAGGCCACGACGTGGCCGACGCTCGAGTTTCCCCACACCCTCCTCCCCGGCCGAGGGATACGCCGCAGCGTGCGACCCTCCGCCTGGTGGGCCAATGCGGGAGCGGTCGCCGGCCTGGCCTGGGCCTGCGTGCAGGCGGTCGTCTCCTTCCTGCGCCGCCGACCCCGGGTCGTCGTGATCGTGGGCGGGTACGCCAGCTTCCCGGCGGGAGTGGCCGCTCTGTGTACCCGGGTGCCCTTGGTCTGCATGACCACCGACTCGGTGCCGGGGGCCGTCAACGGCCTGCTCGGTCGCTTCGCCGCGGCCAATGCCGTGGCCTTCTCCGGGACGGACCTGCCCCGGGCCCACGTGACCGGAACCCCGGTCCGGCCCCAGCTCGCCACCTTGCGACGGGACGTCGAGGGCCGGGCCGCCAGCCGGGTGGCGTTGGACCTGCCTCCGGATCGCCAGACCGTGGCCTGTGCCGGCGGTTCGCTCGGCGCCCGGCAGGTCAATCGAGCCGTGGCCGATCTGGCTGCCGCCTGGGCCACCCACGGCGACCGCTCCCTCTATCACGTGACCGGACGACGTGACTACGTGGCGTTTGCGCCTGATGCGGCGGCGACGGCGGACGGGGACGACGGGCCCGGCCTCCGCTACCGGGTGGTGCCCTTCGAGGACAAAATGCCCGACTTCTACAACGCAGCCGACGTGTGTGTGGTCCGGGCCGGGGCCATGACAGTCGCCGAACTACTGGTCTCGGGTGTCCCCGCCATCCTGGTGCCACTGCCGGGCGCGCCGCGCGACCACCAGACGCGCAACGCCCAGGCCTTGGTCGACATGGGCGTCGCGGTGCACATCCCGGACAGCGAGTGCACCGGACCTCGGCTCGCGGTCGAGCTCAATGCGCTCCTGGCCGATCCGGGCCGTCTCCACGCCATGCGCGAGGCGGCCCGGGAGAACGGTCACCCCGATGCGGCAGCCCGCGTCGCCGAACTGGTGGACGCCCATGCCCGCTGAGGAGGCCCTCGACCTGGAGGTCCCCCGGCGCATCCACGTCGTGGGCATCGGCGGGGCAGGCATGAGCGCTATCGCACTCGTGTTGCGGGACATGGGCCACCACGTATCGGGGTCGGACCTGAAGGACTCGCCGGTGGCCGAGCGGCTGCGCTCGCACGGCATCACAGTGGCGGTCGGGCACGGACCCGAGCACGTGGTGGGCGCCGACGCTGTGACGTATTCACCGGCGGTCCAATCGGAGAACCCCGAACTGGTCGAGGCCCGCGCCCGGGGCATCCGGGTGGCACCCCGCTCCGAAATACTGGCGGCCATCTGCGCCACCCGCCGTTGCCTCGCCGTATCGGGCACGCACGGGAAGACCACGACGGCCTCCATGCTCTCGCTGATTCTGGTCGAGGCCGGTATGCGACCCTCCTTCGTCATCGGTGCCGACGTCAACGAAATCGGGACGAACGCCGTGTGGGACACCGGGGAATGGCTCGTTGTCGAGGCGGACGAGAGTTACGGCACCTTCCAGGCGATCGCGCCGGACCTGGCCGTCCTGACCAACGTCGAGCCCGACCATCTCGACTTCTACGGGACCTTCGACGTGTTGCGTGCCGCGTTCGCCGATTTCGTGGCCGGAGCCCGCCTGGGTGCGGTCGTCAGTGCCGATGACCCCGAGGCGGCGACCATCGGCCGGGAACACGGCGCGACCACCGTCGGGTCCGACCCCGGGTCGACCTATGTGATGGAGCACCTCGATCTGCAGCGCAGTTCAGTGTCCTTCTCACTGCGGGGGCCGGAGGGAGAGCTGGGCGCGATCGCCATCGGCGTCCCTGGGCTGCACAACGCCCGGAACGGAGCCATGGCCGTCGTGGCGGCCCTGCAGGCCGGCGCACCCTTCGCGGCGGCCCAGGCCGCCATGGCCCGCTTCGCCGGGGTGACCCGGCGCTTCGAGTTCCGCGGCGAAGCCAATGGGGTGACCTTCGTGGACGACTACGCCCATCTCCCGGCGGAGGTGCGCGCCGCCCTGGCCACGGCCCGGACCGGCGGGTGGGCCCGCGTCGTCGCCGTGTTCCAGCCGCACCGCTTTTCACGCACGGCGGCGCTGGCATCGGGATTCGGCACGGCCTTCGCCGACGCCGATGTGCTGGTCGTGACCGATATCTACAGCGCGGGCGAACGGCCCGTTCCCGGAGTGTCGGGGCGCCTGGTGGCCGAGGCCGTCCGGGAACAGGACCCCCGGCTCCCGGTCACCTATGCGGCGGGTTGGGAGGAGTTGCGCCAGGTCGTGGGCACGACGCTGCGCTCCGGCGACCTCTGCCTGACGCTGGGCGCCGGTGACCTGACGATTCTGCCTGACCAGCTGCTCGAGGCGCCCCAATGGTGACGCCGGGCGACGAAATGCGCAGACTGGCTGACGTCCTCGGCGGCCGGGCCATGCTGGAACAGCCTTTGGGCCCACTGACGACCTACGGCGTCGGCGGGTCGGCCGCCCTCTACGTCCAAGTCGAGGGTCCCGATGACCTCGCCGTGGTGCGCCGAGCGTGCCGGGAGGTCGTGGCGACGCCCCCGGCCGTCTTCGTCCTCGGACGCGGCTCCAACCTACTGGTGGCAGACGAGGGGTTCGAGGGGATGGTGCTGCACCTCGGTGGGGGGTTTGCCGACATCGACCTGCCGCGAGTGGAGGCAGAAGTGGCTGGAGGACCCGTGGTGGTGCGGGCCGGTGCCGCGGTGGCGCTCCCGGTCCTGGCCCGCCGCGTGGCCGACGCAGGATGGAGCGGACTGGCCTGGGCCGTCGGCGTCCCGGGGTCGGTCGGCGGGGCCGTGCGCATGAACGCCGGGGGGCACGGCTCCGACATGGCGTCGTGCCTCGTCCGGTACAGCTGGGTCGATCTCTTCAGTGATGCGGGTGGGACGGACGACGTCGGGCACCTCGAGTACGGCTACCGCTCCTCTTCGGTTGCCGTTTCCCAGGTGGTCCTGGCGGCGGAGTTGGCCGTGAGGGCGGGCTCGGTGGCGGAGGAGCAGGCGGCGCTGAGCGCCATCGTCAGGTGGCGCCGCGAGCACCAGCCGGGCGGGTCCAACGCCGGATCGGTCTTCACCAATCCCGAGGGTGACTCGGCCGGCAGGCTCATTGAGACCGCCGGGTTGAAGGGCTACCGCCTCGGCACGGCACGCGTGTCGGAGAAACACGCCAACTTCATTCAGGCGGACAAGAACGGCCGGGCGGACGACGTGCACGCGCTCATGGCCCATGTGCGGGAGGTCGTGGCGGAGGACAGCGGAGTGGTGCTGCGGGCCGAGGTCCGCCTCCTGGGCTTCGGCGGCGGGAATGATGATGCGATGGACGGGAACGGTGGCGCGACAGGTTCGGCGCAGGGCCGGGTCACGCCATGACCCCGGTGGGCACAAAGGAGAGGAAGACCTCCTCGGCCTCGGCCTCGGCCTCGGCCTCGGCCGGGCGTGGGCGTCGCATGGACCCGCGCATCTCGGCCCGGCGGACAGCGGTCATCAAGGAGCAGGGCCAGCGCCGTCTCATCATCGCCGGCGTGGTGCTCGCGGTGGCAGTCGTCGTTGCGGGTGGCTGGTTCCTTCTCCACACGTCACTCTTCTCCGCCCGCTCGGTCACCGTGACCGGCAACGTGCACGAAACGGCCGCCCAGGTTGTGGTCCAGGCTGGATTGGCCGGTCACCCACCGCTGCTCAATGTGAACACCGGGGCGGCGGCGGCTCGCCTGGAACAGCTCCCATGGGTGCGCACGGCGGCCGTGCGGGTGTCGTGGCCCGACGGCGTCCATATCGCCGTGACGGAGGAGGTTGCCCGGTTCACCGCCACCACGCCGGCGGGTACCTGGGAGACGCTCAGCGACGACGGTCGGGTCCTGGACCAGACGGCGACCCGCCCACCGGGGCTCTTGTTGCTGACAGTGCCGGCCGCGCCGGGCCAGCCCGGCTCGGTGCTCCCGGCCAAGGACGCCCCGGGGCTCCAGGTCGCCTCCACGTTGCCGGCCTCCTTCGCCGCCCAGGTGACAGCGGTCACCGTCGAGCCGGCCGGCTGGGTGCAGTTGGCCCTGACCACCCCCATCGTCGTGAACATCGGTACGGCGACCGAGCTCACGGCCAAGTACGAGGACGTGTCGTCCATTCTGGCGGGGGCCACCCTGCACAACGGGGATGTGATTGACGTGAGCGTCCCCCAGGCGCCGACCGTGACCCCAGGGTGACCTAGGATGCTTGACCAGCCCGAACGACCCCCCGTATGGTGGGGTTACGTTCCCGCACTGTGAACATCAACCTTCCCCAGAGGTTCAGGGATTGGTCGCTGGTTGCATGCCGCGGGTGACGTCTGGCGGAAACCACCAGCGAATGACCGGTCGGCGATCGACCCGAGGACGAGGGAGTTCATGACGACCGTGCCTTCCCAGGGCAACTACCTGGCAGTGATCAAGGTCGTCGGGGTCGGTGGCGGTGGCGTCAATGCCGTCAACCGGATGATCGATTCTGGTCTGCGCAATGTCGAATTCATCGCGGCCAACACCGATGCCCAGGCGCTGCTGATGAGCGACGCCGACCTGAAGCTGGACATCGGGCGCCAACTCACCCGCGGACTCGGTGCGGGCAGCGACCCCGAAGTGGGGAGGCTGGCGGCCGAGGAACACCGGCCTGAGATCGAGGAGGCCCTGCAGGGAGCCGACATGGTCTTCATCACCGCCGGCAAGGGTGGCGGCACCGGGACCGGGGCGGCTCCCGTCGTGGCGGAGATCGCCAAGGGCCTCGGCGCACTGACCATCGGCGTGGTGACGCGGCCGTTCACCTTCGAGGGCCGGCGCCGGGCGATGCAGGCCGAAAAGGGGATCCAGATCCTCAAGGAGAAGGTCGACACCCTGATCGTCATTCCGAACGACCGCCTCCTCACTGTGTCGAACGACAAAACCAGCATGGTCAACGCCTTCAAGATGGCCGACGAGGTGCTGCTGCAGGGCGTGCGGGGTATCACGGACCTCATCACGGTTCCCGGACTCATCAACACCGACTTCGCCGACGTGAAGATGGTCATGACCAACGCCGGGACCGCCATCATGGGCATCGGCTCTTCCATCGGCGAGGGACGGGCCGCCAACGCCGCTCGGGCCGCCATCACGTCGCCGCTGCTCGAGGCCTCCATTGAGGGGGCCCGGGGCATGGTGCTCAACATCGCAGGGGGCTCCGACCTCGGGCTTTTCGAGGTGAACGAGGCGGCCGAGATCATTCACGCCGTCGCCCACCCCGACGCCAACATCATTTTCGGGGCAGTGATCGACGACACCATGGGTGACGAGGTGCGTGTCACGGTGATCGCGGCGGGGTTCGAGCGCTGGGAAGAGGGCACGGGTCCGACGACCAAGGCGGGCGAACTGGCGTCGACGATCTTCTCGACGCCCGAGCCGGTAGACATCTTCGCCGATGCCACGGGGTCCGACGAAGAGCTTGACCTGGGAGACGACGATTTCGACGTCCCCTCCTTCCTCCGCTAGCGACGAGGTCGCGCGCAGGCTCCTGGCGGTTCGGGAGCGTATTTCCCGCGCCGGTGGCGATCCCGCCCGGGTGCGGGTGATCGGGGTCACCAAGGGATTCGGCCCGGAGGCCGTCACGGCGGCGCGGGCAGCGGGTCTCGTGGACCTCGGCGAGAACTACGCCGCCGAGCTGGTGACCAAGGCGGCCGCGGCGAGCGACACCCCTGGGGTGGTCTGGCATTTCCTGGGCACGGTGCAGCGGAACAAGGTGGCGCAGCTCGCCCCGCTGGTGGGGGTGTGGCAGAGCATCGCCCGCGAGGCCGAGGGTGCACGGGTCGCCCGCTTCGCGCCCCAGGCACGGGTCCTGGTGCAGGTCGAGACGACGGGCCTTCCCGGCCGCAACGGATGCCCGCCGGCCGCCGTCGGCACTCTGGTCTCCCAGCTGGGCGATCTCGGGCTCGACGTGCGGGGTCTCATGACCGTGGCGGCTCCCGGCGTGGACGCTGCAAAGGACGCCTTCGGGACGCTCGGACGATTGGCCGACCAACTGGGACTGGAGGAACGCTCCATGGGCATGAGCGATGACCTGGAGGCGGCGGTCGCCGCTGGTTCGACCATGGTCCGGATCGGCCGGGCTCTCTTCGGTCCCCGCCCGCCGGCGACCGCCGCATGAGGTGGAGCCTGAGCCGGAACCTCCGATGGAGCCTGCAGTGAGGCTCAGCAGCAGGGTGATGATGGCCTGGGCAGGAGTCCGAGCGCGCCAGGACCTGCCTGGGTTGCCGAGCAGGCACTACGCTGTCGGCGGACAGGAGAAGGAATGTCACCCTCGTTCATGAAGAAGACCATGGTGTATCTCGGCCTGCTCGATGACGAGTATGACGAGTACGACGACCTGGAGGACCGCGCCCCTCGCGGGTTCTCGGCCGCGACCCGGGTCGACCCCCGGTCCCAGGACCAGGATCAGGAGCCGGCGGAGGCCTTCAGTGGTGGCATGAGCCGGGTGCGCACCATTCCGCGCGAGTCGGCCCAGCCGAGCCAGCAAGCCAGACCGACGCCCAGCAACGTGGCGCCCCGCCCGACCACCGTGCGGGCGGTTCCGGTCGATCCGACCATGAACCCGACCGGGCCGGCGCCGGCCCCCTCCGGGCGGGTCCACGTCGTCGCCCCGTCACGGTTCGGCGACGCCAAGGAGATCGCCGACCGCCTGAAGGACAACCGGCCGGTGATCGTCAACCTCCAGATGGCAGATCGCGATCTGCAGCGGCGGATGATCGACTTCTGCAGCGGGGTCACCTACGCACTGAGCGGTGAGATGGAAAAGGTGGCGGACCAGGTGTTCCTGCTGGCACCGACCAACGTGAAGGTTTCCGACGAGGAGCGTCAGCGACTGGTTGAGCGCGGTTTCGGCCGCGACTAAAAGAACTACCCTCGTGGGCCGATGAGCCCTCTCCACCTCCTGGCGTATCTGATCGAGGCCTACATCTGGCTCATCATGTTCCCCTACGCCATCATGAGCTGGTTCCGGATTCAGCCGGGGACGGTCTGGGCCCGGATCCAGTACTTCCTCTTCCAGGCGACCGAGCCCGTGCTCCGCCCGGTGCGCCGGATCATCAAGCCGATGGGCGGGCTGGACTTCTCGTTCCTCATCGTCATCCTGGTTGCGCAAATCGTGCTGATTCCCTTGCTCTTGCGCTGATGCCGCCATACCTGGAATCGCAGGGTGTGAGCGTTAGACTTGGAATCCATGGACAATTCTCAGGCACCTTCATCGACCCTCGACACGCTTCGCACCGTTGAGTTCCGCCTCGGGCTGAAGGGCTACAACGTCGACGAGGTCGATGAGTACCTGGACAAGGCCGCCCAGGAGGCCGAAGGGCTCCAGGATCACGTCCGCCAGCTGAACGAGCGGCTGCGCCAGGCCAGTGAGCGCATCGCGCAACTCGAGCACGACAAGCGGGCGGCCCCGGTGGCCGTCGACAGCGAGGAGGGGATCGCCGCTGCAGCGGCGGTGGCGGCCGCCACGGCCGAGGCGAACGCGCTCTCCGACGAGACGTTGCAGCGCACCCTGCTGCTGGCCCAGAAGTTCGTGGACCAGACCAAGCGGGAGAGTGAAGCGGAGGCCGCTGCCGTGGTCGCCCAGGCGGAGGAGACGGCACGGGCCGCCATTGCCGCGGCCGAGGCGACATCGGCGCAGCTGCAGGCCGAGACCCACCAGAAGCTGCGCGAGGAGGTGGCGCGGTTGGAGGCCACCCGCACCGAGCTGGCCACCGACGTCGAGAGCATGGCCCGGCACCTCGAGTCGGAGCGAAACCGGTTGCGCGGCGCTCTCTCCGAGATCCTCAAGTGGGTGGACGAGAACGTGCAGCCGGCGAACTCGCTCATGGGCGTGAAGCCCAAGGCGGCACCTGTTGCTGCGCCCCATGACCAGGATGCCCAGCAGAGGCTGCCGGAGACCGACGACGGTCCGCCGACCCTCAACCTGCAGAGCGCGTCCGTCTCGGGACGACCTGGATCCATCTGATCCGCTCCCCGCGGGCGGCGGGGCTTGTTGCCCCTGTCCCTCGCATTCCGGTATCGTCACCCGCTCCCCGGCCGAGGTTCTATCCGGGGAATCCGGCCACTTGATGTGGTCCGAAGGAGGGAACGATGACCCCAGCGAGCAAAGGTGCCCAGGTCAAGCGGGCGCCGGCGACGCCAACGGCCGCAGCGAAATCTGCACGGGCCGGGAACAAAAGGACCTCATCGAAGGTTGACGCAACGGCGGCAAAGCGTCCCGCCCCCCCAAAAAAGAAGGCAGCTCCTGTTGTGAAGAAGGCAGCCACTGCGGCGAAGAAAGCCGCACCATCAGCGAAGAAGCCGACCATCGCGCCCAAGAAGAGCGTGACGCCGACGCCCAAGAAGGTGGTGACGGCGAAGAAGGCCGCCCCGCCGGCCAAGAAGACTGCACCGCCGGCCAAGAAGGCAGCGCCAGCCAAGAAGGCCGCGCCCGTCCCGGCCAGCGCCAAGAAGGCGGCCGAGAAATCTGCCACCAAGAAGGCGGCGGCGAATGCAGAGGTCGCGGTGGTCGTCCCACCGCGCACGACCTTCACGCCGAAGCCGAAGGCGCCGCCCCCGGTGCGGCCGAAGACCGGGCCGTACACCAAGGACACGAAGTTCCTCGACGAGGCGCGCGAGCTGCTCGTGGCCGACCGTGCCATCTACCAGGAGCAGGCGACCTCATTGCGTGCCGAGGCGGACTCGCTCGCTCTTGAGCGGGAGCCCGGTGATGTCCAGTTCGACGAGGAGTCCGGCGAGGGCGGCACGGTGACCGTCGACAGGGAGCGCAACCTCGCTCTTTCCGGGCAGGCCATGCTGGCCGTCGAGGAGATCGACGATGCACTACGACGCATTGAAGACAACACCTTCGGGTACTGCGAGCGCTGTTTCCAGCCGATTCCGAAGCCGCGCCTGCGGGCTTTGCCGTATGCCCGGCTCTGCGTGGCATGCAAGAGCGGGGGGCTGTCGCGGCGCTAACCCGCTTCGGCGTCCTGGCGTTTGCCATCGCCGTCATCGTCGTGGTGGCGGACCGGGTGACGACGTCGCTCGCCGTGGACCGTCTCCATGACGTGCGCCACGTCTGGGGGCCCTTCGGTTTGGCTCTCACCTACAACTCGGGGTTCGCCTTCAGCCTCTTCAGCGGGAGGGGCGTGCTGGTGACGGTGGTCTTGTCCATCGGCGTCATCGTGCTGGCCTTTGTCATCGGCCAGGTCCGCACCCTGCCGCTGGCCGTGGCGTCGGGCCTCGTCCTCGGGGGCGCCATCGGCAACCTGAGTGAGCGGATCGTCGGGGGACCGGGGGGAGATGTGCCCGACTTCATCACGCTGCGCTACTGGCCCACCTTCAACGTGGCCGACGCCTGTGTGACGATCGGTGTGATCATCATCATCGTGGCTCTGGTCTTCGGCGGGCGGGCGCCGGTCGGGCCCAAGGCCGAGGAGGCCTCATGAGCGGAGATTCCGAAGCCAGTGGGGGGGTGCCTTCGACGGGCGACGGGGAGACCATTTCGACCGAGGTCCCGGCCTTGCTGGCGGGGGTCCGTGCCGATCGTGGCGTGGCCATGGTGGCGGACGTGTCCCGGGCGGTGGCGACCCAACTGATCGCCGAGGGCCGGGTTCTGGTCGACGGTTCCGCTGTCTCGGTCGGCCGAGAAGTACTCCGCCAAGGGGCCACCCTCGCCATCCGCCTTCCAGCGGTGCGAGAGGAGGGCGTCACCCCCGAGCCCGGCGTGCGCTTCGAGGTGGTCTTTGCCGACGACGCGGTGGTCGTGGTGGACAAGCCGGCGGGGCTGGTGGTCCATCCGGGAGCCGGGCACGACGAAGGGACCCTCGTCGGCGGCCTCCTCGCCCGATTCCCCGACCTGGGGCAACTGGTGGCGGTGGGAGTGTGCCCGCCCGACCGACCCGGGATTGTGCACCGGCTCGACAAGGGGACCTCGGGCCTGCTGGCCGTGGCCCGGACCGAGGCTGCCTACCGGGCACTGGTCGACCAGCTGGCCACGAGGACCATGGAGCGTCGTTACCTGGCCCTGGTGGCCGGTGAGGTCGCCGATGACCGGGGAGAGGTGGAGGCGCCCATCGGGCGCTCCATGCGCACACCGACGAAAATGGCGGTCACCGCTTCGGGGAAGCCGGCGCGCACGGGGTACACGGTCCTGGAGCGGCGACCGGGGGAGCGGCCGACCACCCTCCTGGAGCTTGCGCTCCAGAGCGGGAGGACGCATCAGATACGCGTGCACATGGCAGCCATCGGGCATCCCGTCGTCGGGGATGCCCGCTACGGCGAGCCCGACAAACGCCTCGGATCAGGGCGTTTCTTCCTGCACGCATTCAAATTGGCCTTTACGCATCCGGTGACGGGCGCCCGCGCCGAATTCACGTCACCGTTGCCCGAGGACCTGCAGGCCTACCTCGACTAGCGGTCCCGGTCGGGGGACGCAAAGACCCCCGAGCCCTGAGGGACTCGGAGGTCTCATGCGAGTGTTCCCGGGCGGGGTCGCCGGGAGGGGTGGGTTCAGGCGGCCTGGTGGATACCGACCACATCGGCATCGAACGAGAGCGCAGCCAGCGCCTCCTCCTCGGCCCGGCGCACCCGGCGGACGCCCACGCCGAGACGCTCCGCCGTCGACTGCAGCGAGGCGGGCGAGTCACCGTCGAAGCCGAAGCGGAGACGGAGTACGTCCCGCTGCAGGCCCGGCAAGCGCTCGACCGCGTCGCGGACCCGGTCGTAGACCATCGTCTGCTCCACGTCCATCACGAAGTCAGACGCGTCCGGAGCCACCAGCTCACCCAGGGTGGTGGACGACTCCATCGCAGCGGGCTGGTCGAGCGATGCGGTGACGCGGGCCACATCTTCGAGGTTCTCCCGCTCGTCCGCGGTCATCCCCGTCGCCTCGTCCAGCTCGGCCACCGTGGGCGCCCGGCCCAGGGTGCTGGCCAACTCGGACTTCGTCAGCTCGAGGCGCTGAATCTGCTCACCGACCTCCAACGGGATGCGGATGGTACGACCATGCTGCTGGACGGCGCGCTGCAGCGCCTGGCGGATCCACCACGTTGCGTAGGTGGAGAATCGAAATCCGCGCTCCCAGTCGAACTTGTCGACCGCACGCATCAGGCCGAAGGTGCCCTCCTGGACCAGATCGGCCATGTCGACCCCCCGGTCCTGGTATCGCCGGGCCCAGTGCACCACCAGCCGGAGGTTGGCGGCCACCATCTGCTTCCGTGCAGCATCATCTCCGGCCACGACCCGCTTGGCCAACTCGACCTGCTGCTCGTGATCGGGCATAGGGAACTGGTCGAGATCTCGCAGCATCAGTCCCAATGTGTCCGACGTGCTCACCGCGCTCTTCATCATCGCTCCAGACGTTCTTTCTCTCACTCTCAGTCGTACGTACCCGGACCGATCCAGGATCAATCCGACGTGTATAACCAGGCCCGCCTCCGGATCATTCCATCGGGGTGTTCGCACCGAATTGCGTCGATTTCCGACCCGTGCTGGTCTACGCCCCATGCCTGGCCGCATTGTGCTCCTTCGACATGGCGCGACCGAGTGGTCCGAGAACGGGAAACACACGGGTCGCACGGATATTCCCCTGCTCCCCGAGGGCTGCGACCAGGCCACGGCTGCCGGGCTGCTGGTCCGCCAGGTGGGTCCCGCCACGTTCGGGCAGGTCCTGACCAGCCCGCTGGTCCGGGCTGCCGAGACCTGCAGCCTGGCCGGGTTCGTCGGACAGCCCGATCCCGACCTGGAGGAATGGGACTACGGCGCCTACGAGGGGCTCACCACGCCCGAAATCCGGCAGCTGAGACCCGGATGGACGCTCTGGGACGATGGCGTGCCTGAAGGAGAACGTGCTGCCGATGTCGGCCGTCGGGTCGACCGCGTCATTCAGCGAGCGCTCCAGTTCGAGACGGACACCCTCTGCGTGGCCCATGGACACGTCCTTCGCGTCCTGACGGCGCGGTGGCTCGGCCTGCCGCCGGTGGCCGGACGGCTCTTCCTGTTACGAACCGGAGCAGTCTGCGTGCTGGGCTGGGATCTCGACTGGCCGGCGATAGAAGGGTGGAATATCAGGGGATGACGGGCGCCTGGGGGCTCGATGCACCCGCCTAGACCGTGGCTGCCACGCCCCCCTGGGCCCGGGTGACCATGTCGGCCAGGCTGTAGGACTGGAGGTGGGTGCGGATCGTCTCGCCGACATCGGCCCAGACGGCCAGCAGCACGCACTGCCCCTCGTGGTCACAGGCGCCGTTCTCGTGCGGCTCCCCGAAATCGCCGGCCGCAATGGGGCCGTCGACCGCAGAGACGATTTGGGCGAGGGAGATCTCCTCGGGCGGGCGGGCCAGCACGTATCCGCCGCCCACGCCCCGCTTGGAGCGGACGAGACCGGCGCCCTTGAGGGCCAGCAGAATCTGCTCGAGGTAAGGCTGGGGGAGGGCGGTCCGGACCGCGATGTCCCTGACCGAGGTAGGCGTCTCGGCTCCGTGCAGGGCCAGCGAGAGCAGCGCCCGGCTGGCGTAGTCACCCCGTGTGGAAACCCTCACAACCCTCGATCCTACCGGCCCGATCGTGGGTAGAGGGGGTGTGTGGGTCGTAGGGTGTCCCTTCGTGACTGACGGCGCAGCGGCCCAGGCAACGGCGCCATGGCCCCTGGACGGGCGCACCCTGTCCAACTCCCGACCCGAGCCGGTCCTGCCCGACTGGGACGGTGCGGGGCTCCATCGCGTGGTGCCGACTCTGCTCGGGGAGCTGGCAGACCCGGGTCGGACTGCTCTGCCCGGGTGGTTTCCCGAGCCTGTGGCCGGAGCCAACCAGGTGGTTCTCCTCGTGATCGACGGGCTCGGGGAAGGGCAGCTCCGGGAGCGCGGTTCCCTGGCTCCGGTCCTGGCCAGCGGTGTCGGGGGACCCATCACGTCCGTCGCCCCCAGCACCACGGCCTGCGCCCTGACGACGTTGGTCACCGGGCGGGTGCCGGCGGAACACGGAGTGGTCGGCTATCGCCTGGCTCTCGACGGCGAAGTCATGAACGTGCTCCAGTGGTCCGTGCGAGGTGTCGACGCCCGGATGTCCGTCCCGGCGTCGAAGTTCCAGCCCTACGAGTCGTTCCCCGGCGCAAGCGTTCCCGTTCCCGTGGTGACCCGCCAGGACTTCGGGCCGACCGGATTCACGGCGGCTCATCTGGGCAATGTCGACCTCCACCGCTGGCATACGCCGGCCGGGCTCGTCACCGCGGTCCGCCAGCTGACAGCCGGAGGTGCTCCGTTCGTCTACGCCTACTACGAGGGCATCGACAAAGTGGCTCATGCCGAAGGGCTGGGCCCTTACTACGACGACGAGCTCCGCGCCGTTGATCGACTGGTCGGCGATGTCCTGGAGGCACTCCCGCCCGGCGCCGTGCTCGTCGTCACGGCGGACCATGGGCAGGTCGAGGTCGGCGACTCGGTCGAGCTCATCGGTCCCGAGATCATGGACGCGGTGACCCTGATCACCGGAGAGGGGCGGTTCCGCTGGCTGCACGTGCGCCCCGGAGCAGCCGAAGATGTGGCGGAGACGGCGACCGCGCTGCACGGCGATGTCGCCTGGGTGCGGACGAAAGAGCAGATGATCGCCGAGAACTGGCTCGGAGGTGCGCCTTCGCCCGAGGTGGCGGCACGGTTGGGCGATGTGGCCCTGGTGCCGTTCGCTGCCACCGCCTTTCTCGACCCGGCCGACACCGGTGAGCTGCGACTCAAGGCCCGGCACGGGTCGTTGACGCCGGCGGAGATGTCGATCCCCCTGCTGGGGTGGCGGGCTTCGTGAGCGGGGGCCCGCAGGTGGCAACATGGCCCCGCCGCTGCCGGGGAGACCAAATGGAGCGGCGACCACGACGATCGCACCGAGACGGAAGGCAGCATGGCTGACGCCACGAACGACGACGGAACGAAGAGCGATGTCCCAGGAGACGGGGCGGCGGGAGTGGTATCGCCGGACGAGGTCCTCACGGGAGCGAACCGCGACGAGGCGGGGGAGGAGCGTCAGACCGAATCGGTCAACGAGCCCGCCAAGGTGCTGCGGATCGGCTCCATGGTCAAGACCCTCCTCGACGAGGTGCGTTCCGCACCGCTCGACGAGAAGAGCCGCGTGCGGCTGCGCGAGATTTACGAGCAGTCGATCCGTGACCTCTCCGAGGTGCTGTCACCCGATCTGGTGGCCGAGCTCGAGCGGATGGCTCCGCCCTTCGGCAACGAAGCGCCCAGCGACGCCGAGCTGCGGATCGCCCAGGCGCAGCTCGTCGGCTGGCTCGAAGGGTTGTTCCACGGCATCCAGGCAACGCTGATGTCCCAGCAGATGGCGGCCCGCGCCCAGCTCGAAGAGATGCGCCAGCGGGGACTGCCTGCGGCCGGCGAGACGGGACGGCCCGGTACCTACCTCTGAGCAGCACCGCCCGAATCAGCGTCTGCCGGGTGGGGCGCGGCCGGGTAGATTGCTGAGTCCGGGGCGAATGACACAAGTGTAAGTTTCACAGGACGTGGCGAAAGGAGGGCCGGTGTCGGAGCGGTCGTTTACGCATCTGCACACCCACACCGAGTTCTCCATGCTGGACGGGGCCGCCCGGGTGGGGGACTTGGTCGCTGCTGCCGTGGCCGACGGCCAGCCGGCGCTGGGCATCACCGACCACGGGAACATGTACGGGGTCCTCGACTTCTACAAGGCCTGTCGGGACCAGGGTGTCGTGCCCATCATCGGCACCGAGTCCTACATGGCGGGCGAGTCACGGTTGGAGCGACCGGTGCGCCGGGGTCGGGTGGACGACACCGGCGGCGACGTGGAGGGGGGGCAAAAGCTCTACTACCACCTCACCCTGCTGGCCGAGACGGTCGAGGGCTACCGCAATCTCATGCAGCTGTCCTCGGCGGCGTATCTCGAGGGCTACTACTACAAGCCTCGCGTCGACTGGGAGCTGCTCGAGCGCCATCACAAGGGCCTGATCGCCACCACCGGGTGCCTGGGAGGCGTGGTGCTGCAGTCGCTGCTGGCGGGCGATGTCGAGGGGGCCGAGAAGAAAGCCGCCCGACTGCAGGACATCTTCGGCAAGGAGAACCTCTTCGTCGAACTGCAGGACCACGGCATCGCCGATCAGCACCGTACGAATCCGCAGCTCATTGAGATCGCCCGCCGTATTGATGCGCCGCTCCTGGCCACCAACGACAGTCACTACACCCACCGCGAGGACGCAGTCGCCCACGACGCACTGCTGTGCGTCCAGACGGGCGCCCTCATTTCCGACACCAACCGTTTCAAGTTCGAGGGCACGGAGCACTATCTCAAGACGGCGGCCGAAATGCGCCACCTGTTCCGCGATGTCCCCGAAGCGTGCGACAACACTCTGCTCATAGCCGAGCGCGCCGACGTGCAGATTGAGCTCGGCAAGCCGAGTCTCCCGGAGTTCCCGGTGCCGGACCACTTCAGCGGCGACACGTACGAGGAACGGGCGTCGGCGTATCTGCGCGACCTCACGTTCGAAGGGGCACGGGAGCGCTACGGCGCATCGCTGCCGTCGGAGGTGGTGGAGCGGCTCGACTACGAGCTGAGCGTCATCGGGAACATGGGCTTCGCTGCGTACTTCCTGGTCGTGTGGGACCTGATCCGTTTCGCCCGCGACTCGAACATCCGGGTCGGCCCGGGCCGAGGATCAGCGGCGGGTTGCTGCGTGGCGTACTGCCTCAAGATCGTCGACCTGGACCCCATCCGCTACGACCTCCTCTTCGAGCGATTCCTGAACCCCGGCCGCAAGCAGATGCCCGACATCGACATGGACTTCGACGAGCGCTACCGCGCTGACGTCATGCGCTACGCGGCGGAGAAGTACGGCAGCGACCGCGTGGCCCAGGTGATCACCTTCTCGACGATCAAAGCCCGGGCCGCCGTGCGCGACGCGGCGCGGGTGCTCGGCAAGCCCTACATCGTGGGCGACCGGATCGCCAAGCTGATGCCCCCTCTGGTGATGGGGCGCGACACCCCGTTACACGCGTGCATCACCAAGACCGACGGGCACGAGGAGGGATTTGCCGCGGCGTCCGAGCTGCGGGCCATGCGTGACGCCGACCCCGATGCCAAGGAGGTCATTGAAGTCGCACTCGGGCTCGAGGGGCTCCGTCGCCAGGACGGCATCCATGCGGCGGCCGTGGTGATCTCCCGTGATCCGCTGACTGATTACCTGCCGATTCAGCGCAAGCCCGGGGCCGGCGAGAACCCCGAGGACGCACCCATCGTCACGCAGTACGAAATGCACGGGGTCGAGGACCTCGGCCTGCTCAAGATGGACTTCCTCGGCCTGCGCAACCTTTCGGTCATGGAACGGGCGCTCGACCTCATAGAGGCCGAGACCGGGAACCGGCCCGACATAGACGGGGTCGACCTCACCGACGAGACGACGCTCGAGATGTTGCGGCGGGCGGAGTCGATCGGAGTGTTCCAGCTCGAGGGTGCGGCCATGCGTCAGACGCTGCGCGCCCTGGCTCCGACCAGTTTCGATGACGTGGCGGCGTTGGTGGCCCTCTACCGCCCGGGGCCCATGGCGGCCAACATGCACCGCGATTATCCCGAGTTGAAGAACGGGCGCAAGGAACTGACGTACCTGCACCCGGACATAGAGCCCATTCTGAAGGACACCTACGGGCTCATGCTCTACCAAGAGTCGGTGATGCGGGTGGCCCAGAAGTTTGCGGGCTACAGCCTCGAAGAGGCCGACAACCTGCGGAAGGCGTGCGGCAAGAAGATCCGAAAGCTCATTGCCGCCGAGCGCGAGAAGTTCATCGCGGGCTGCATCACCGAGGGCTACGACGAGGAGCTGGGGACGCAGCTCTTCGACATCATCGAACCGTTCGCCGACTACGCGTTCAACAAGTCCCACTCGTACGGCTACGGGCTGGTGGCCTACCAGACGGCGTGGCTCAAGGCGCACTTCCCGGTCGAGTACATGTCGGCGCTCCTCACGTCCGTGAAGGACAACAAGGACAAGACGGCCGTCTACCTCGCGGAATGCCGATCCATGGGTATCGAAGTGCTGGTGCCCGACGTCAATCGCTCACTGGCCGAGTTCGCCCCGGACATCACGGTCGACGAAGACGGCACCCGTCGGCCCGAGCAGGCGATCGTCTTCGGTCTGGCGGCCGTGCGCAACGTGGGCGAGAGCCTGGTGGAGCGCATCGTGGCGGAACGCAAGGCCAACGGTGCCTTCGAGGACATCTTCGACTTCTGCGCCAGAGTGGATCCGGTTGTCCTGAACAAACGGACCATGGAGTCGCTCGTGAAGGGGGGCGCCTTCGACTCCATGGGCCACCCGCGCCAAGGCCTGTGCCTGGTGCTGGAAAACATTGTCGACCGCACGATCGAGCGCCGCAAGGAGCAGGACCTGGGCATCACGTCCCTCTTCGCCGCATTCGAGGACGAGCAGGCCGATCCGGGGTGGGGCGGGGTGAAGGTGGCCATCCCCGACACCGAGTTCGACAAGGCCCAGCGGCTGGCCTTCGAGAAGGAGATGCTCGGCCTCTATGTGAGTGACCACCCGCTGATGGGCTACGAAGCGGCAATGGCCCGGTACACCGACTGCACGCTCTCGGACATGCGCGAGGACGACACGGCGGTCGGCGACCGCGCTCCGGTCCGGTCGGTGGGGGGCGTGGTGACCGACCTGCGCCGTTCCTACACGAAGAAGGGCGATCTGATGGCCCGGTTCGTGTTGGAAGACCTGCAGGCCGCCATGGAGGTGTTCGTCTTCCCCAAGACGATGGCCGAGTACGGCGCCCTCATCGAGAACGACGCCATCCTCGTCGTGCGGGGCCGCCTCGACACCCGCGAGGAGGAGCCCAAGATCGTCTGCATGGAGGTCTCCCGGCCCGTCCTGGAGCGGGGACAGGAGAATCTGCACATCACGCTGCCGCTCGGCGTGCTCACCGATGCCAAGGTCGACGGTCTGAAGGACGTGCTGAGTGGGCATCCGGGGACGTCGCCCGTGTTGTTGCACGTCGGGGCCAAGGTGTTGCAGCTGCCGCCGGAGTTCAACGTGGACTGTCGCAGCGGCCTGGTGGGGGAGCTCAAGCGGTTGCTCGGCCAGAGTGCCGTACTCTCCTGACAGCACGATGACGACGTCAGAAATGGACTCTGAGCTGGAATAACATGGGTCCGGGCCACCAGGTGCCCCACACCGGAGGGGGGGGCCGGTTGGGAACCTACGGAGCACAACCAGTAGACTGTCCTCATGCCGATCGTAGTGAGCACCAAGGATTGCACTGCGCTCAGCGACGCTGAGCTGGTTGAAATGGCCGATCTTTGTGCGGACCGGCCGCCGGGCTTCGACATCGGTTATCTCTCCAAAGAGCGTGAGGCCTGGGTGCTGATCACCCAGGCCCGTGAGGGGAACAAGCTTCGGGGCTACTCGTTCTGCACCCTCGAGCGCATCGGCGGGACCCCCTCGCTGCTGGTGGGGCTGGCGCTGGTCGATCGCACGTCACGTGCCGAGGCCGCCCTCAAGGGCATCATGGCGGACCAGTACCGTCGTGCTCTGCTGGCCTTTCCCGACGAGGATGTCCTGCTGGGGACCCGCTTGCTGAACCCCGAAGGGTTCCGGGCTTTCAACGGGCTCCAAGACGTCGTGCCCTTTCCCGGTCACAAGTCCTCGGGCGAGGAGCGGGCTTGGGCCCGCCGCCTCTCCAAGCGCTTCGGCTGCGAGAGCCGGCTCGACGACCGCACCTTCGTCCTCAAGGGCGACGGCTCCGTGGCGGGTGGCCTGGACTTCGTCGCACCCAAGGTCAAGGTCCCCGAAGGGGTCGAGATGCACTTCGAGTCCTTCAAGGCCGACCGGGGCGACCGACTGGTCGCCTTCGGATGGGCGATGGCCGAGGATCTGGCCGGAGGCAAGCTCGGCCGCTGAACCGGCCGTGAGGGCGCCTGCTCCAAGAGGGCGCCCGAGTCACCCCCGAGGCAATACCGCGGCGCACACCTTGTAGCAGTGGCCGTCCCGCGGGGGGCTGACCGTCACCAGGAGGTACTGGGGGTCGAACCCCAGAGCGGTAGCCAGGCTCTTCCCGCTGAGTCGTTCGCGCCGGGCCGCATCGAGGGCCCTGGCCGCGTTGCGGTCCTCCACCGGCAGCCAGACGTCGTCGCGGTCCCACCCGAAGCGGACCCAGGTCGTGCCATCGGCCTGTCTCCGGATCAATTGCGGTCGTCGCGTCGGCTCAATGATCGCCACCGAGGGCCGGAAGCCCCGGAACTCCCAGTAGGGGGCGGAGGGCCCCGGGAATCCGAGCAATGGACCGTCTGGGGAAGCCACCAGGCGTCGGAGGAGCTTGCGCAGGGGCCGTCCCCGGAGCGTGCCGACATGGCGCGGCAGATCGGCGACCGTGGTCGCCTCCGGTCGGGCCAGGTCGTCGCGCTCAGGATCCTCGGCCAAGGTCACCTCGACGACGTCGAATGTGTTGATGTCCGGTTCGTGCCCCTCGGGCCACGGCACGCGGACCCGCATGACTGTCCGGGTGGCGAGATCGACGACGGTGGTGTCCTCGACCGTCGAGGACAACACGAGCAGGTGGAGGGTGGATCCTCCGGCCGTCGGCACGCGTTCGGTGCGGCGGGCCGAACGGCGCAGCAGGCGTGCCGGGTCGGTCGCCGTGTCCGCGGCGCGCCGGTCGGCGGCCGGACGGCTCGTGCCTTCCGCCTGCTCGGCGGCCCCGTGCTCGGTGCGATCCAGCTCGGCGTCGGGCTCCCCACCGATGCCGGCTCCCGTGCTGCCGTTGGCGTTGCCCGTCTTCGGATCCATAGTGGGCCCGCTCATCCGATCACTGTCTCCAACTGGCTTGCCAGGGTAGCGGTGTCCGCCGCCGGCATCTGGCAGGAGCGTCCCCGACAGACGTAGGCCAGGCCGGGCTCGGCCGGCCGGTCCGTGAAGAGCGGCCCCCCGTCGGGCTCGCCCCACACCATGACGGCGTTCGGGAGCCAGCGGCGGCGTACCTCGGCGACCAGGTCGGCGCGGTCGCCCGTGATCACGATCTCGTCACGTCTGCTCACCATGGACAACGCCGCCACCATGTCGGCCAGTGCCCCGGGGTGGCGCTCCAGCAACGGCTCGGCCAGCGCCACGGTGCGCTCGATCGCACCTTCAATCCGCGGATCGTCGACGAGGGCGCCTGCGTGCAGCAGTGCGGCCACGGCGACGGAGTTGGAGGAGGGAACGGCGCCATCGAGGAATTCCTTCGGGCGTACCACGAGCGCCTCGGCGTCGCTCCCTGTGGTGAAGAACCCACCGGATGCATCGTCCCAGAACAGATCGAGCAGTTGGTTGACCGCGAGTACCGCCCGCTCGCGCCAGCGCGCCGCACCCGTCCATTCGGACAGCCGGAAAGAGGCCTCGGCCAGCCACGCGTAGTCCGCGGCGACGGCCAGGTGCCGGGCCCGGCCGCCCTGCCAGCTCCGCATGAGGCGTGCACCGTCGTACATGGACGCCCAGAGGAATTCGCCGATCTCCTCAGCGCGGCGTCCGTAGTCGTCCCGGCCGGTGGCGGCCGCCACTTCGGCCAGTGTGGCCACCGTCATGGCGTTCCACTCGGTCAGCACCTTCTCGTCGCGGGCCGGCTGGACCCGTCCGGCCCGCGACGCCGCCAGGAGCAGCCGGGCCTCCTCCACCTCGGGTGGCCGCGCCAGCGGCGCCCCGACCGGGCGCACCGGAATGGAGCGACCCTCCCAGTTGCCGCCAGGGGTGATCCCGTACCACTCGGCCGCCGGCTCGACGAGGGAGGCGGGGAGGATCTGGCGCAGCTCCGCGAGCGTGAACGTGGCGTGGGCGCCTTCGACGCCTCCGGCATCGGCGTCGAAGGACGAGTAGAGCGCGCCCTCGGGGGTCGAGAGGTCTCGCAGCACGAAGTCCAATGTCTCGGTGACGACGCCGACGTAGTCCGCTCGTCCGCCGTCCTGCCAGGCATGCAAGTAGGCGCGGGCCAGCTGGGCCTGATCGGTGAGCATCTTCTCGAAGTGGGGCACGAGCCACCGGGCATCGGTGGAGTACCGGCAGAACCCACCGACGAGGTGGTCGTAGATGCCGCCGGCCGCCATGGCGTCGAGGGTGCGCAGACCCATGTGCCGGGCGTGGGCCGCATCGGCCCCACCCCGACGGGCTCGCCGGAGACCCAGCTCGACCAGGCTGGGCCGGGGGAACTTGGGCGCGGGGCCGAACCCGCCCCATTCGGGGTCGAAGCCGGCCGCCATGCCGGCGACAACGCCTTCGACCAGGGCATCGGTATTGAGGTCGCTCTCGGCCGGCACCCCGGCCAACCGCAGCGCCGGCCCACGCCTCCCACCGACGGCCTCTTCGCGCAACGCCTCGGCCAGGCGGAGCTCCCGCCGCACCGCGCCCACCAGCGCGTCGGCCTGTTCGAGCACCTGTGCCCGCTCGTTCACCCAGGCGTCCCCCAGTGCCTGCACGACCCGGCGGAACGAAGGCATGCCGTGGCGCTCGACGGGTGGAAAGTAGGTCCCCGCGTAGAAGGGCCGTCCATCGGGCGTGCAGAAGACCGACATGGGCCAGCCCCCCGACCCGGTCAGAGCCTGGGTGGCCGCCATGTAGACGGCATCGAGATCGGGACGCTCCTCACGGTCGACCTTGATCGAAATGAACGACGTGGAGAGGAGGGCTGCGGTGTCCGGGTCTTCGAAGCTCTCGTGCGCCATCACGTGACACCAGTGGCACGAGGCGTACCCGATGGAGATGAAAAGTGGTTTGTCCTCGTCATGGGCCCTGCGCAGGGCTTCGTCCCCCCAGGGGAACCATTCGACGGGATTGTCGGCGTGCTGGCGGAGATACGGGCTCGTCTCGTCAGCCAGGTGGTTCACCCGAGCGATGCTAGGGCTCCTTCCGCCGGCTCCAGCACACGGGCGGTGCCGTGCAAGGCTCAGGCGATGGAGCTCGAACTCAACGGAAAGACGGCGCTGATCACCGGGGGAAGCCGGGGGATCGGTCTGGCCATGGCCGCCCGCTTCGCCGAAGCCGGGGCCAACGTCATGATCACCTCGCGCAAGGCCGATGACCTGGCCGAGGCGGTCGCCGGCCTGGTGGCCGGGGGTGCGGCCGAGGGGCGGTTGGCCTGGACGGCGGCCCACGTCGGCAAGCCCGAGGAGGCGCAATCCTGCGTGGCCGCGACCGTGGCCCGCTTCGGCCGACTCGACATCCTGGTCAACAACGCGGGGACCAATCCGTATTTCGGACCGATGATCGACATCGACATGGTGCGGGCGCAGAAGACGTTCGAGGTCAACCAGCTGGCCGTCCTGTCGTGGACGGCCGCGGCCGTGAAGGCCGGGTTGCGCGGCTCGGTGATCAACGTGGCCTCCATCGGTGGTCTCGGGGTCGAGCCGGGCATCGGTTGGTACAACGTGACGAAGGCGGCGGTGCTCCACATCACCCGGCAGCTCTCCTACGAATTGGCACCCGACGTCCGGGTCAATGCGCTGGCGCCCGGCCTGGTGAAGACCAAGCTCGCCGCTGCGCTCTGGGAGGGTCCCGGCGAGGACCGGATCGCCGCCCACATCCCCCTGCGCCGGCTCGGCCTGCCCGACGACATCGCCACAGCGGCGCTGTTCCTGGCCTCCGACGCGGCCTCGTGGGTCACGGGGCAGACCTTCGTGGTCGACGGCGGGACGACGGCACAACCCTCGGGTGGCGTGGGCTGAACCGCTCGATCCCCGAGCGCTCACCCGCCCCGACGGCGGGACGGCCATGTCACACTTCCGACGCCTGTCCCGTCTGAAGGATGTGACAGACACTGCACCGAGGGAAGGAAGGTGGAGCCATGGCTTACGTCCCGTTGCTGGAGCACCCCAAGGGCCTCGTCGCCCGGTTGGGCGCCCGCTACACGAAGCGCCGTTTCGGCCGGAACGTCGAACCGACGGAGGCGGCAGCACACCACGCCGGCGTGCTCGTCGCCATGGGTGGCCTCGAGACGGCGGTCCAGTTCGGTTGGAAGAAGCTCGATCCGACGCTGCGCTGGTTCGCCGTCCAGGCCACCGGTATGCAGATCGGCTGTTCCTGGTGCGTCGACTACGGCTTCTACGTCGGTATGCACCAGGGCATCGACCCGGCCAAGGTGCGGGCCGTCGGCAGCTGGCGCAGTAGCGATCTCTTCGATGGGCGCGAGCGCCTGGTGCTCGAGTACGCCGAGAAGGCGACCGCCAGCCCGGCGGAGGTCACCGAGGAGCTGGCCGCACGTCTCCGGGCCGACCTGGGTGATGCGGGGCTTGTCGAGCTCGCCGCCTGGGTGGCGCTGGAGAACTACCGCTCCCGATTCAACGCCGGCCTCGGCCTGCGCAGCCAGGGCTTCTCGGACCACTGCGAGATCCCGCTGGGGGCAGTCCCCACGGATACCGTCGCCTGAAATGCCGCCGCCTGACCCCGAGGCCGATGTCGCGGCCTTCGAGGAGTGGCGCTCGCTGCTGTTCGGCATCGCCTATCGCATGCTGGGCAGTGCCGCCGAGGCGGAGGATGTGGTCCAGGACGCCTGCATTCGTTGGCTGGGCCGCCGGGACCAAGCCGTTGTATCGGTGCGTGCCTACCTCGTCACCGTTGTGACCCGCCTCTGTCTCGACCAGCTCAATTCGGCCCGGGCCACCCGTGTCACATACGCCGGACCGTGGTTGCCCGAGCCGGTCGCTGTCCAGGAGGAGGCGGCAGCCGAGCAGGCCGACTCACTGTCAATGGCTTTCCTCGTGCTGCTCGAGGAGCTGACGCCGCTCGAGCGAGCCGCCTATCTGCTGCACGACATCTTCGGCTACTCCTTCGAAGAAGTGGCCCGTTCATTGGGCCGGTCTACGGCGGCCTGCCGCCAGCTGGGATCCCGCGCCCGCGCCCGCATTGCGCAGCGTCGTCAGCGCTTCGATGCCGATCTTCGTCGAGGTCGAGCCCTGACCGATCGCTTCCTGGTGGCCTGCGCCACCGGCGATCTCTCCGGCCTCCTCGACATGTTGGCCGACGATGTCGTGGTCTGGACCGACGGTGGTGGAAAGGTGCGTGCCGCCATGCGTCCCGTCGTCGGTCCTTACCGCAGTTCGAGGTTCTTGCTGCATGTGGCCAAGAAGGTGCGCGGCGTCCCCCGGACCACCGTCCTCAACGGGCAACCAGCCACTGTCTTCGTCGACGGAGGGAGCGTGGTGGCCGCACTCGTGCTGGACATTCTGGACGGGTCCATCGTGGGCGTCCGCACCGTCACGAATCCGGACAAGCTCGCCCATCTCGACGCCCGGTTCCATGCGCATGCCCCCGAAGAACGGGCCTGAACGCCGTCAGACGTCGAGGGCGCGCCGCCGGACCTTGCCCGCCGCGGTGCGGGGGAGGTCGTCGACCAGCACCAGCTCCTTCGGAGCGGCCCAGGGCGCCATGCCGTCGGCGACCATCTGGCGGAGCTCGTTGAGGGAGGGGCCGTCGTCGGTCGGCACGACCCAGGCCACAACCCGCTCGCCCCACTCGGGATCGGGTCGTTTCCAGACAGCGACCTCGGCCACGCCGGGGTGCGCCGCCAGGATGCGCTCGACGGCGTCGGGCCAGACCTTCTCGGCGCCCGTGGTGATGACGTCGTCCATGCGGCCCGAGACGGCGAGCTTCCCGTCGGCATTGAGCCGACCGGCATCGCCCGTGGCGAACCAGCCCGGCGAACCGTCGGGTCCGACCACCCGCCCGTCGTCCCCACCCCGGTAGCAGCGGAACAGCATTGGGGCCCGGAGAAGGATCTCCCCCTCGGCATCTGCGCCGGTCCCATCGCCGGCGTCCTTCTGCGTCGGAGGGCGGAACGACACCTCCACTCCGTGCAGCGGCCAACCGTCGTACACCACACCTGATCCGGTCTCGGTCATGCCGTAGGTGGCGACGACGTTGGGTGGCAACTCGTCGGGAACTCTGCTGCCGCCGAGGAGCACGCAGCTGAAGACCGAGGGGTCCAGTCGCTGCAGCGCGGTCGTCACCAGCGACACGTGGGACACCTGGCCCGAGCGCCCCGCTGCGGCAACGGTCTCGGCCTCGAATCCGGGCAGGACGACGAGTGGTGTCCCGGTGACGAGGGCCCGCGTCACGACGGCCAGGCCCCCGATGTGGGCCAGGGGTAGGCAGGCCATCCACACATGACGGTCTGGATCGACTCCGAGCCGGGCCGAGCTCGCCTTGGCCGAGGCGGCAACGGCATCGTGTGTGAGCACGACTCCCTTGGGTTGACCTGATGTGCCCGAGGTGGCCACGACCAAGGCGTCGCCCTCCTCGACGCCGATACCGTCGGGCAGCGCGTGCTGCTCTCCGTCCGAGCCGACAATCCGCGTGGGGCGCAACGCGTCGAGCAGCACTCGGCGCGCCATCGGAGGCAGCCGGGGATCGAGCGGCGCCGCGGCATCGCCTGTATCCCAAATGGCCCGGAGTGCGTCGACGAAGCCGATGCCACCAGGAAGGTCGAGTGCGACGAGCTCAGGCACCGGCCAGTAGCGTAGGTCGCCGTGCAGACCGTGGTCACAGGCAGTCCTCATGATCCCCTCGACGAGCTCCGCCCCCTCCCGCTTCCTGCGTGGGAGTCGCGTGGGTCCTTCCAGGACATCCGCTACGACGTGGCGGAGGGGATCGCGAAGCTGACGATCTGCCGACCGGAACGGCGGAATGCATTCCGGCCCCAGACGCTCTTCGAGCTGACGGATGCCTTCACCATGGCCCGGGACGATCCCGACGTCGGGGCCATCATCCTCTGCGGGGAAGGTCCTGACGCATTCTGCTCGGGTGGGGACCAGAAGATCCGAGGCGACGACGGCTACATCGGTGACGACGAGGTCGCCCAGCGAGGCATCGGCCGTCTCAACGTTCTCGATCTCCAGATACTGATGCGCCGCATCCCCAAGCCGATCGTTGCCATGATCGCCGGGTATGCCATCGGCGGTGGGCACATCCTGCACCTGGTGTGTGACATCTCGATCGCAGCCGACAACGCACGGTTCGGGCAGACCGGGCCCAAGGTCGGCAGCTTCGACGGCGGCTACGGCTCGTCGATCCTCGCCCGCACCATCGGACTGAAGCGGGCGAAGGAGGTGTGGTTCCTCTGCCGTCAGTACGACGCGGAGCAGGCCCTCGACTGGGGTCTGGTGAACACGGTGGTTCCGCTGGACGATCTCGAACGTGAGACCGTGGCCTGGTGCCGGCAGATGCTGACGCTGTCCCCGATCGCGTTACGCATGATCAAGGCGGGCATGAACGCGGCGGACGACGGCCTGGCCGGAGTACAGCAACTTGCGGGTGACGCCACCATGCTCTTCTACATGACCGAGGAAGGGCAGGAGGGCCGGAACGCCTTCGTGGAGCACCGAGCTCCGGACTTCTCGCGCTTCCCGCGTCGTCCGTGAGCCCTCCGCTCAAGCTGTGGGTGGCGGGCGCGCGCCCGCGCACGCTTCCGGCCGCGATCGTGCCGGTGGTCGTCGGCACGGCGGCGGGCTATCTGGCGGGCGGACGCTTCATCGTGACGACCTCCGGGACTTCCAGCACCTGCCACGCCACGGTCTGTTACAGCTTCGACCGCCAACTGTCGTGGCTCAATGCCGTACTGGCCTTGATCGTCGCCCTCGGCATTCAGGTCGGGACGAACTACGTCAACGACTACGCCGATGGAGTGCGCGGGACTGACGAGCATCGGGTCGGGCCCGTCCGGCTCGTCGCCGGCAAGCTGGCGACGGTGCGCGAGGTCAAGATCGCCGCACTGATCGCCTTCGGTATCGCCGCGTTGGCGGGCCTGGGTCTGGCGGCCCGGGTCACGTGGTGGCTCATCCCGGTCGGTGTCGTCTGCGGTGTCGCCGGGTGGGCCTACACGGGCGGTCCCCGTCCGTACGGCTACCTCGGCTTCGGTGAACTCTTCGTCTTCGTCTTCTTCGGGCTCGTGGCGACGGCCGGCTCGGCCTATGTGCAGCACGCCCCCTTCGTCATTTCGTCGGCCGGGCACCTGCTGACCTACCGATACGACTGGTGGTTCGTGTTCTGGGTCGGGGTGCCCGTGGGCCTGCTGGCCGCGGGGCTACTGCAGGCCAACAACCTGCGCGACATTGCGACGGACACCGAGTCGGGGAAGAAGACGTTGGCCGTGCGTCTCGGAAGGCGTCGAGCCGGGCTCTTCTATTGCTTCACGCTCGCGGGCGTGGCGCTGTCCGTCGGGATCGTGTCCAGTTATCGGCCGTGGTCGCTTCTGGCCCTGTTGGCGCTCCCGGTGGCCGTGGGCCCCGTGCGGCTCGCGCTCGGTGACGAGGAAGGGCGGGCGTTGCTCCCCATGCTCGGGACGACCGCACGACTCCAGATCCTCGCCGGGGCGCTCCTCGCCCTCGGACTGTTGCTGTGAGGCGGCCGCCGTGGACCCTTCACGCTGGGCTGGGCCCGACCGCGTCGAGCCAGTGACGCACGATCCGGTCGGTCTGCTCGGGTTGGGCCAGGTGCACGGCATGGCCTCCGCCCGGGACCAGGGAGGCAACGCCATGCGGGACGAGTCCGGCCATTCTGAGTGCGTGCGAGGCAAAGCGGATGTCGTCCGAGCCCGCCAAAGCGAGAACGGGGCAGGAGAGCGCCGGCAGCCGATCCCACAACGGCTCCTGGGTGCCGGTCCCGCACAGCCGCAGGCTGGAGGCCAGGCCGGCGGCAGTGTTGCGGAGCCGTTCCGGGCGTTCCCCGGCACCACCAGACTCGAGCCGCTCGAACATCGGCCCACGCAGCCATGCGGCAATGAACCCCTCGACATCACCGGACGCCTCGAGCGCATCGGCCCGGGACTCGTCGGATGCCCGCCGGCGCGCCCGTTCGGCCGCATCCTCAATGCCTGCGGTGACGCCGATGAAGACGATCTGGCTCAATGGCAGCGAGGCGGCGATGCCCATATGCAGGGCGACCCGCGCGCCGAGCGAATACCCCAGAAGGGCGCATGGCTCTTCGCCAACCTGCGCCCGTACCGTCTCGGCCACGAGGCCCGCAGTGGCCGGCAGATCGGCCCGTACCGATGCGGAATCGCCGTGGCCGGGCAGATCCACCGCGACCAGGGTGTACGACGCAGCAAGCAGTTCTCCGAATCGGCCCCACAGGCGCCCGGTCTGCGTGAATCCGTGCAGCAGGACCAGCGGAGGCCCCGATCCGCGCACCTCGACATGGAGTGGCACGACCGGTGAGCGTACAGGCCACGTTCAGCGCCACTCTGGTGGACGAATGGGTCCGTCTCGGGGTTACCGACGCGGTGATCTGTGCCGGATCCCGATCCACGCCGCTGGCGTTGCCCTTGGCCGACCGGCTCCGGGTCCACGTCCGACTGGACGAGCGCAGCGGGGCCTTCTTTGCCTTGGGGCTGGCGATGGCGACGGGAAGACCAACCATCATCTGCGTGACAAGCGGGACCGCTGCCGCAGAGCTGCATCCGGCTGTCGTCGAGGCGCACCATGCTCGTGTGCCGTTGATCGTCTGCACGGCGGACCGGCCTCCCGAGCTGCACGACACGGGGGCGCCCCAATCCATTCAGCAGAACGGGCTGTTCGCCGGAGCCGTCCGCTGGGCGCACGCGCCCGGTGTCGCGGCCGAAGGCCAAGAGGCCACGTGGAGGCCCCTTGCGGTGAGGGCGTACGAGGAGGCCGTGCACGGGGTCGATGGACCCGGCCCGGTGCACCTCAACCTGGAGTTCCGGGAGCCGCTGGTCGGTACGGCCGCGGCTCTTCCGGTGCGCCAGGGCCCAAGGGTCGTCGTGGGCGGCGGAGGCTGGGGACCGGCCGCCGCGCTGATCGAACTGGAGCCACTGCGGGGGAGAGGGATGATCATCGCGGGCGGGCCTTGGTCCCAGCGGGCCGATCCCGCTGGCGTTGCGGGACTCGCCGACACACTGGGCTGGCCCCTTCTGGCGGACCCGCTCTCGGGGAGCCGGTTCGGTGGGACGATCGCCGCCGCCGACGCCATCGTGCGCACCGAGCCCCCGCTGCCCGAGTGCATCGTGCTGCTGGGGACACCGTGGCTTTCTCGGGCCCTGGGCACGTACGTCACCCGAGCTGCCGGCGCCGGCGCACGGATCGTGGTCGTCGACCCCTTGCGGCAATGGGCCGACCCGCTCCGAGCGGCCACGGAATTTCATCAGTGTGGGATCGACGACTGGCTCGGCGCTGCCCTGTTGGCGGCGGCACCGTCCGATCCGCAGTGGCTCCATTCGTGGCGGGAGCGGGAGGCGAGGGCGCAAGGTGCCATCGCCGACGTTCTGGGCACCGATCTCAGCGAGCCGCTCGTGGCCCGGCTGGTGCATCGCCACGCAGCCGAAACGGGTGCCACGCTCGTCGCCGCTGCCTCCATGCCCATCCGGGATCTCGAGTGGTACGCCGAGGCGTGCACGTCACCGCCACGAGTCCTTTCCAACAGGGGAGTGAACGGGATCGACGGTGTCGTCTCGACCGCGTTGGGCGTGGCCGCCTCCGCCGACGGACCTGGCGCCCGTACGGTCGCGCTGATGGGCGACCTGACCTTTCTCCACGACGTCTCGGGCCTGGTCAACCTTCCGGAGTCCCCGTGCACCTTCGTCGTGCTCGACAACGGAGGGGGAGGGATCTTCTCGTTTCTGCCGCAGGCAGGCGCAGTCGAGCCGAAGGTGTTCGAACAGCTCTTTGGGACGCCCCCCAGCAGCGACATCGGCGCGGTGGCGCGCGGATTCGGGCTCGCGGTCCGTGAAGTCTCGGCGTTGGACCAACTCGAGTCGGCCTTGGCCGCGCCGACTCCGACACCTGCGCTCGTTCGGGTCAAGGTGCCGGGACGAGGGCAGAATGTCTCGCTGCACGATGCGATCAACCAGGCGGTCCGTCTCGCGCTGCAGTAGATGCCGGGGACGGACTCGAGGCCGACCGCCGCCCTGTCGGGCTCTGGAAGGTCAACTCCATGTTGGCGTTGCCGGAGATCTTCCACCTCATCTCGTGGACGCAGCGATGGTGCTGGTCGCAGAGTTCCACGAGGTTCTCAATGTCCGTTGGCCCACCGTCGACCCAATGCTGCACGTGATGGACGTCGGTGAACTCGGTGTGGGTGCACCCGGGGAACCGGCATCCCTTGTCACGCCGCCTGATTTCCAGGCGCTGAGCGTCACTGGCATCGCGCCGGGTTCGCCCGAGGTTCAGGCTGCGACCATCGGCCCCGTCGGCCGAGACCAGGACCTTGGCATCGCAGGCGAGTCGGCGTGCCACCTCTCGCGACACCGGGCCCATAACGTCGAGTTCGGCGCCTCCCTCGGCTCCGGCCAGGAACGTCAAGTCGGCGTGCACCACCACCGTCGGGCGATTGCGACGTGAGCCACCGGCCTGACCGGCGCTCGGGTCCTTTCCGGTGGTCCTGGTGTTCCCGGACGCGTCGGACTGACAAACGGAGACCAAGGCATCGGCCATCCGTTGCTCGAAAGGCTTTCGGTTGCGGTCATGTCGACTGGCACGAGCAATGAGTGCGCTCTTCACGACGACGTACTGGTCTTGGGGGAGCGTCCCCGTCAGGGTCCGACGCCGATCATCGAAGCGGAGGAAGCGACGGGCGTAGAAGCCGATGGACCGTTCGTCGGATTGATCCCGGGCGGCCAGTGCGAACTCGCGGACCTGCTTGGCGGACCAGTGGGTCGCTTCTTCAGCCAGGCGAGCGTCCGTTTCGGGCTTGGCCACCTCGACGAGCGGCCTTACCTGGTCGAACGAGAGCTTTCCTTGGGACAGGGCCTCGGCGATCTTGGGGAGCGACGGGAGCCTGGCCGCGGCTGTCACCCACTCGCGAGCGGTGGCGGCGGACACCCCGCACCGTTGCACGAGCCACGCCACCATGGAGGTGGCGCCGTCGACTCGCCACGCATGCCTTTTGTCGAGTTCTGCCACTGCTCCGAGGAGCTGGCTCTGGTGCGCAGAGATTGCTCGGTGATGCTGGGTGACGCTCGCGACCAGGGCCTCGGTTCGCCGCGACACGGAATCGGGACGAGGTCCGTCCCTGAGGAGAGTGGGTGCCATGCAGACGTTGAACGGTCGCCGTCTGACGCCGGGTGCGTCAACTGATCAGGCGACAGAGAAGGCGATTTCCCGCCCGAGAGGATCGCGGTGTCCTCAGCGATACCGGTCGGCGGGGACCCACTCCCCATGGCTGCGTACCGGCAGCCGTGCCGGCAGATGAATGATCGCTTCCGGGCGACGCCGCCCCAGCGAAGAGGCATCGAGGACGTACAGGTCGCTCCCGCCGCGAGTGGCGTCGTCCACAATGGTGAGGAGCCAGCCTTCGTCATCACTGCGGCCGTCGACGGCTCGGACGAAGAGCGGCTCGCTCGGAGTGCATCCCGGGCCGGGGCTCCAGGACGCGATCTCGTCCCGGGCCAGGTCGAACTTCAGCAGGCCGAACGGTGCAGCCTCGGCGGTCCAGCGGTCCGACCGTTGCGGGCCGCCCGGCAGCACACCTGACGTAGGGGGAAGCGCGGCCCATGCGGTCTCCAAGGAGTAGCCGTAGCGAAACTCGAGCGCTTCGCAGTGCGCGTCCATCCGTGGATACTCGACGAACCGATCGTCGAGCTGCACCCGCTCGATCTGCTCGCCCGCAATGCGCCAGCGCTCCAACACGCCGAGCGTGCCGCCTATCCCCGAGAGGGCGAGACCGGGTGGGCCGACCACGGACGCGGAGAGGTCGACCGATTGTCCGGCTTCGGGTACGCCGTAACAGCAGACGTAGAGGACGATCGCCCCGTCCGGTTCGTCGTACGCCCCGAGCACGTGCGTCACCAGGCAGGGATCGAGCCGTAGCCATCGCACGGCAACGCCACCATCCGCCACAACCCCACCCGCCGCCGATCCATTACCGCCACGAGCCACCACGCCGACCCTGCCCTCGGACCCTGGCACCCATCCGAAGGGCACGGCGCCGGCCTCACGACGAGAGGTCGTCAAGGGTGTCGTCGGCGACTCAATGAACACCACGTGCGTGGCCGTGATCCCGATGTCGTGTTGCCAGGTGGACCGTTCCAGCTCCACCGACTGGGCGGAGCGCAACATCCCGGCCGCATCCCATTCGCCGATGCGCAGGAAGATGCCCTCGCCGTCCTCGACGCGAGCGCCGTCCTCGTCGCTCCCGTCGTCGACTCCGAAGAGCACCCGCCCGCCATCGGCGGCCTGCCGGTGCACATGCGAGGCGATCGGAACGGTCAGCCCGCCGGCGAACTCCTCCGGCTCCAAGAAACGCGAGTACTGCGAGGGGATCCCGGTCTCAGGCAGGGCGAGCACCGACCCGGCATGCCAGAACACGCCGGCGTCGGCTTCGGACTCCTGGCGCTGGTACCAGACAGCCTGGCCATCCCGGATCTCCACCGCATGCAAGGCACCAGCCACTCCGCCGCCGCCGCTGCCGGCCTCCTCGCCGCCGCCGGCCTCCTCGACCCCGCCCGGCACTCCGCCATCCCACGCTCCGGCGGCACCCGACCACGAAACCCCCCAAGGCCACGCCGGCCCGACCCGGAACAGGGTCCCTTGCAGGTCAGGAGGCAGGGAGCCCGACAGCGGGAGGGGCAGCGCCCCATTGGTCCCAATCACAGGAGCACCCGAACGTCCTGAGACTCCATCTGAATACCCATGCGGCCGATCAACCTACTTGCGTATGGCAAAGTCGAGGCATGCCCACGCTCTCGGAGGACCTCACCTTCCGCGGCCTGATCCACCAAATGACCGACGTCGATCTCCCGAAGCGCTTCGACCAGCCCGGGCTCACGGTCTACGCCGGATTCGACCCATCGGCCGACAGCCTCCACGTCGGCAATCTCATGCAGCTGTGCACGTTGCGCCGTTTTCAGGACGCCGGCCATAGGACCATCTCCCTCGCCGGCGGCGGCACCGGCATGATCGGCGATCCCGGGGGCAAGCAGGACGAGCGCCAGTTGCTCAGTCTCGAGACCATTGAGGGCTATCTGCAGGGGATCCGGCCCCAGCTCGGCCAATTCCTCGACCTCGACGACGACCGGGCCCTCCTGCTCAACAACGCGGACTGGCTGAGCACGCTGTCGACGCTCGAGTACCTGCGAGATGTGGGCAAGCACTTCACGGTCAACCAGATGGTGACCAAGGAGTCCGTGAAGAGCCGATTCGACCGCCCGGATCAAGGGATCTCCTACACGGAATTCAGTTACATGCTTCTGCAGGCCTACGACTTCCTGCGGCTCCACCTCGACCATGGTTGCGATGTCCAGTTCGGCGGCAGCGACCAGTGGGGCAACATCACGATGGGCGTCGACTACGTCCGCCGGGTCTGTGGTGACGAGGTCTGGGGCTTCACCACGCCGCTGATCGTCAAGGCGGACGGGACCAAGTACGGCAAGACCGAGTCGGGCACCGTCTGGTTGGATCCCAAGCGGACGAGTCCATTCACCATGTACCAGTTCTTCCTCAACACGCCCGACGAGCAGGTCGTCCAGCTCATCAAATTCCTCACCTTCCTGGAGCACGACGACATCACCGAGCTCGATCGCCTGACGGCGGAGCAGCCCCAGCGCCGCGAGGCGCAACGGGCCCTGGCCCGCGCCGTCACCGGCCTCGTGCACGGCGACGGCGAAGTGGCCAAGTGCGAGGAGGCCTCCGCCGCGCTCTTCGGGGAGGAGATCGCGGGCCTGAGCGAGGAGATGCTCCTGGCCGTCACCGAGGACGCGCCCACCACCTCGGTCCCGCGCGCAGAGCTACTCAGCGAGCTCACCCTCACTGATCTCTTGGAGCGCACCGGTCTAGTGACGTCGAGGAAGAAAGCGCGGCAGACCGTCGAGCAGGGCGGCTCCTACGTCAACAACGTCCGCCAGACCGACGACGCTCGGAGCTTCACGCCCGGGGACCTCCTGCACGACCGGTACCTCGTCCTCCGCAAGGGTCGCAAAGAGGTCCACATCGTCAAGGCCACATGAGGCGTCGGCTCCTGGTCCCGTCCCTCGTGCTCATAACCGGATGCGCTTTCACCCTGACCTCGTGTGCCGGTGCGGACCAGCAAGGCTCGGCCGCGCACCGCATGTCGGTGTGGACCAGCGGCACCACTCTCGGGGAGGACATCGGCACACTCATCGCCGACAACGCCCGGGTTGCCAAGGACGTGCCGAACGGGACGGGCGCCGTGCATGCGGCCTGCGCCACCATGCTCAACGATGCCGAAATGGCCAATAGCAATCTGCCCTCGCCCGACCCGGAGGTCACCGCGTTGTTGACGAAGGCGTACAACTTCGAGGGCACGGCCGCCAACCAGTGCTTTTCCGCCGGCGCCACGAACAAGAAGCTCCTGGCTGCTTCCGCCCGCAACGGCATCAAGGCCGAGGCGCTCTACCAGGAAGTCATTCAGCGCATCCGCCAGATCGACGGGCGCACGGTGTCGACCACCACCACCACCGACAACTCTTCAGGCAGCATCTTCGGATGAGCCCTCCCGGTACTCCCGACGGCGAGCACGACGAGCTCGACCGGCACCGCCGGCGGGTTCTCTGGGCGCTGCCCACCGGCCTCTACCTCGTCGGGAGTCGCTACGGCGACGAGGTGAACCTGATGACGGCGAACCTCGTGGTCCAGGTGTGCATTGAGCCCAAGCTCGTCGGCGTGGCGCTCGAGCACGAGTCGGTCACGTCCCGCCTCGTGGCGGCCGGGGGTGGCTTCACGCTGTCGCTGCTCGCCCGGACCGACCGGGACGTGGTGCGTCGTTTCGTCAAACCCGTCACGGACGTCGGGCGCGCCCCTGACGGGGCTGTCCTCGCCTTGTCGGGCCAACCGGTCACCGAGGTCGGACCGGACCGCCGACCGACCCTGACCGCGGCCGCCGGCTACCTCGACTGCCGTCTGACCCGGGCGGAGGCGCTCGGGAGCCATACCTTCTGCATCGGAGAGGTCATTGGTGTGGGCGGGGAGCCCGCAGAGGTGTTGCGCATGGAGGACACCCGCATGCACTACGGAGGCTGAGTGCCTGCCGTGCCAGGCCCGGGGGAGGGATGCGCCCCCCTCGGGGAGCGCCTCAGCTCTCGGTGTCGTCGCCGGCCGGCGCCGGTGGCCGCAGATCGATGCGCAGGGTCAGGATGCCGTCGACCAATTCGGCGTCGGCGTCGCCGATCATGGCGTAGTCGGTGAAATCCTGCTGCGCCTGTTCGCGGAAACGCTGCCGCTCGGGACCCTCAATGGGCGGCATGCCGCGCGAACGGACCGCCTCGGCCCGGGCCCGGAACCGGGCGGTCATCTGTTGCGGGTCGAACCCGGGCATGGCGGTCAGCGTAGAGGTTGCACACGTGGACGAGCGACCAATCGGACCGACCCGGCGACTTCCACCGCCCCTGACCTGCACCAGGGCGGGCACGGCGCCAGTAACCACTACAATGGATTGACGGTCGACGTGGCCCGTACGGTCCGGCCGTCAGGGGCGGACGCCACGACGCGGTCCGGGTGTGACAAGGAGTTCTCGTGAAAAAGGGACGCCATCGGCGCTTCGAGGAAGCGCGCAGCCTGAAGCGGTCGTCGACGGAGTCGACGGGACGATGTGCTGAGTGTGGGGCCGAGCCGGACGACGTCCACGCGTCCTGGTGCCTGGCCGAAGAGGACCAGTACGACCGCATCCTCGGCTCCATGCCGACGAGTGCCGTCGCCGACGATGACCCGCTGAAGGACTAGCTGGCCCCTCCGTCGGTCCCACGGGTGCGAAGCGCCGGGTGGGGGAGTGCCACGCCCTGGGCCCGCAGGCGCTCGCGTTCCTCGACCAATTCCACGAAGTGGTCGTAGGCCTTCGAGCCGACCATCTTGGTGAGTTCGGGCTGCATCTCCTTGTACACGGGCTTGCTCCCGACGAAGGCCTCGGGTGACTCGGTGCACCACCAGTGGAATTCGCGGCCGCCCTTGCCCCAGTGCCGTCGGTCCCACTGCCGTATGACCGAGGTCACGTGTCCTTCGTCGTCGTCGACCGCGTCTTCCCGGCGGAGCGGCAGCTGCCAGCAGACCTCCGGCTTCAATGTCATATGGTCGACGCCCCGGTTGGTGGCCGCAATGTGGAAGGCGCATCCGACGCCGCCGGGGAAATCGGGCTTGTTCAAGAAGATGCAGGCGTCGTCGACCAGCCGGGTGACGGTCTCGCCGCTCTTGTTCTCCTGAATCACGCTCTTCTTGGTGCCGTGGTTCTGCCACTCGTCCGCGGTCAGGGTGGCGGCCGCCCTCTCGACCCGGCGGGCGTCCTTCTTGTTGACGAGGTGGGCACCGTAGCTGCAGCAGCCCTGGACGAGCTCGGGTGCGGGACCGGTGAGGACCCCCTGGCACCCGTTCCCGAAAATGCAGGTCCAGTTACTCGTGAGGAAGGTGGCGTCGAAGACCCACGTCCGCTCCTCCTCGTCGTCCTCGAAGCTGATCCATTCGTGCGTGTCGGTCGGTATCGTGGCCACGGCCAGGCACGTTACAGCGTGTGCACGCGGGCCCGATGCGTCGTTTCCGGGCCGCAGAGCAGCGAGGGCAGTCCGGGAGACAGCACGCCGTAGACTGCAACGTATGGCTACGACCACTGAAGATCTCCAGACGACCATTCCCGTCGTCACGCTCACCCCCGAAGCGCACAAAATCGTGCACGACGCCATCGCGCAGGAGCCGGACCCGGCCAACCTGGCCCTCTGGCTCGAGGTGCGAGGGGTGCAGGAGGGGTCGTTCATCTACGACCTCTACTTTCAGGCCGTCTCCGACGCCGACGAGGGAGACGCCCGTCACGCCCAGGACGATCTTGAGGTCATCATCCCGTCGGGCAGCGTCGACCGCCTGCGCGGTGCCCGCCTCGAGTGGTCGGATGCGGACGGCGGGGGTCTGGTCCTGGTCAACCCGAATACGCCAACACCAGAAGAGGCCTCGCCGAGCGTCCCACCCGAAGTCCTGGCCAAGGGCATCACAGGCCCGCTGGCCCTGCGGGTCGTCGCCGTCCTTGAGCAGGCGGTGAACCCCTCCATCGCCAGTCACGGTGGTCGGGCCGACCTGGTCGCCCTTAACGACGAGGACGGCAGCGCCTACGTGCGTCTGTCGGGCGGTTGCCAGGGTTGCGCCATGTCGCAAATGACGCTGCGTCAGGGCATTGAGACCACCCTGCTCGAAGAGGTACCTGAGCTCACCCGGGTCCTCGATGTCACGGACCACGCGGGCGGAGACAATCCCTTTTATCAATAAGTCGTTCGTAGGGGAACGACCGGGCCCTCGAGGCTCCGGGACAGCATTGGCTGTCCGGTAGCGTTGCTGTGTGCTGCGCTTTCTGACCGCTGGAGAGTCTCATGGTCGCGCCCTGGTCGTGATCGTCGAGGGCCTGCCCGCCGGTCTGCCCGTCGAGGCCTCCGACATCGCGCAGGAACTGGCCCGCCGCCGCCTCGGGTACGGGCGGGGTCCGCGTATGCGATTCGAGGCGGACGAGATCTCGCTGGTGGGAGGCGTCCGGCACGGCCGGACCCTGGGCTCTCCCGTTGCCATTGAGATCGCCAACACCGAATGGCCGAAGTGGACGGAGGAGATGTCACCCGAGCCCGGGGCGCCTTCCAAGGTCCTGACGCAGCCTCGCCCGGGGCATGCGGACCTGCCCGGCATGCTCAAGTACGGCTTCGACGACGCCCGCGACGTTCTGGAGCGGGCCTCGGCCCGGGAGACGGCGGCCCGGGTGGCCGCCGGTGCGTTGGCAAAGCTGCTCCTGACCCACCTCGGGGTCACGATCCTGAGCCACGTGGTGCGGTTGGGCGAAGCCGCCACCAGCCCGGAGAGTGCCCGGCCCGGACCGAGCGACCTCGGGGCGGTGGATGCCAGCGACGTGCGCTGCTTCGATCAGGCGGGGGAGAAGGCGATGGTCGCTGCGGTCAAGGCCGCCTCCAAGGTCGGGGACTCGCTGGGCGGCATCGCCGAGGTCCTGGCCTACGGCGTCCCCGTCGGTCTCGGCAGCCACGTGCACTGGGACCGCAAGCTCGACGCCAACTTGGCGCAGGCCCTCATGTCGATCCAAGCGGTGAAGGCGGTGGAGATCGGCGACGGTTGGGACAATGCAGCCCGCAGGGGATCTGACGCGCACGACGCCATCCACTACGACGAAGCCGAGGGCTACGTCCGTCCCACGGACAGGGCAGGCGGCATTGAGGGCGGCATCTCGAACGGTGCGCTGCTCGTGGCCCGGGTGGCGATGAAGCCGCTCGCCACGTTGAACCGGCCTGTGCTCCAGACGGTGGATGTCGTCACCAAGGAATCGACCGTGAGCTTCCGCGAGCGGACCGATGTCACCGCCGTTCCAGCCATGGGGGTGGTCGCCGAGTCGATGACCGCGCTCGTGCTGGCCACCGAGGCCCTGCGCAAGTTCGGAGGGGACTCCCTCGCCGAGGTCGTGCGCAATCGCGACGGCTTCGTGGCCTCGCTCGGCACGACCCCCTCGTCCGCCGTGGGCCGCCCGACGGCGGCGGGTCCGGACAGCGCAGCCGGATGACCCCCCGCATCCTGCTCGTCGGGATGATGGGCGCCGGCAAGACCACCACCGGGCACCTCCTGGCCGAGCGGCTCGGTTGGGGTTACCGGGACTCCGACGCCGACGTCCAGTCGGCCACCGGGCTGACGGTGCCCGAATTGTTCGCCCGCGACGGTGAGGCTGCTTTCCGCCGGGCCGAGGCCACGGTGCTGGCCGACGCCTGTGACGACCCTTCGCCATCGGTGGTCTCCGTGGCCGGCGGCGCCGTGCTCAGCGAGGACAACCGTCGGCGCATCGCCGCCAGTGGCATCGTCGTCTGGCTACGGGCCCGCCCCGAGACGCTGGCCGCCCGGGTGGGGGACGGCGCCGGCCGGCCGTTGCTCGGCGATGATCCGGCGGAGGCCGTGGTCCGTCTCAATGCCGTGCGCGCCCCGCTCTACGCCGAGGTGGCGGACGTCGTGCTGGACGTGGACGAGCTGGATCCCGTGACCGTCGCCGACCGCATCATCGTCGCCATGGACGCCGCCACCGACGCCGCCCCCGACGCCGCCCCCGACGACGCCGACGCCGCCACCGCCCCGGGCCAAGTCCGGTAGGGGGAAACCATGCACGCTCTCTCCGTCGACCTGGCCGATCGCTCCTACCCCGTGCTCGTGGGTCCGGGGGCCCGCCACGAGGTGGCGCGCTTCGTCCCTTCCAGCGCCAAATCGGCCGTGATCGTGACCCAGCAGTCGATCAGGGATGCGGGCTGGGTGGAGGGGATCGACGCCGGCCTGCCGTCCCAGGTCTGCCTCATCCCCGACGGGGAAGAGGCCAAGACGCTCGCCACGGTCGAGGAGCTGGCGCGGTTCTTCGCCCGGGCCGGGCTGTCTCGGGCCGATGTCGTCATCGCGGTCGGGGGCGGCATCGTGACCGATGTCGCGGGATTTGCGGCTGCCACGTACCACCGGGGCACGGCGTACCTGAACGTCGCCACCTCGCTCCTGGCGCAGGTGGATGCCGCCATCGGCGGCAAGACCGGGGTCAACCTGCCCGAGGGCAAGAACCTCGTCGGAGCCTTCTGGCAGCCCACCGCGGTGCTGTGCGACACCGAGACGCTCTCCTCGCTCCCCCCGCGCGAATGGGCCTGCGGCCGGGGCGAAATCGCCAAGTACGCCTTCCTCGGCGATGCCCCCACGGCGGACCAGCCCATCGAGGAGCAGGTGGCCCGCTGTGCCGGCATCAAGGCTGCCGTCGTGGCCGAGGACGAGCGCGAGGGCGGCCGGCGCATGATCCTGAACTACGGCCACACCCTGGCCCACGCGCTCGAGAGCGCCGGCCAGACCGATCACCCGGACTGGGACCTCCGCCACGGTGAGGCGGTCGCCATCGGGATCCTGTTCGCCGCCCTGCTGGCGGAACGGCTCGGACGCATTGACGCCGACCGGGTCGCCGAGCACCGCAGGATCGTCGGGAGCTTCGACCTGCCCACCGACCTGCCGCCGGGAGCCGAGGCGGCGGAGCTCGTCGCGTTCATGGGGCGGGACAAGAAGGCGCAGCAAGATCTGACCTTCGTGTTGGACGGTCCACACGGCGTCGAGCCGGTGCGCGGCGTCGCCACCGCCGATGTGGTCGCTACCCTGGCTGCCATGGGTGCCAGCGCATGAGCCTCGTCCTCCTCCTGTCGGGGCCCAACCTCAACCTGCTCGGGGAGCGGGAGCCGGCCGTCTACGGGACGGACACCCTGGCGACGCACGTGGCCAGGGCGGAGGCGGCCGCCGCCCATCACGGCCTCGACCTCGAGCACCTCCAGACGAATCACGAAGGCGCCCTCGTCGACGCCGTCCATGCGGCGCGCGGCCGGGCCGATGCGCTGGTCATCAACGCCGGCGCGCTGAGCCATACGTCGTGGTCGCTGCACGATGCCGTGGCCGCCTTCGAGGGCCCGGTCGTCGAGCTGCACCTCTCCAATCCCGCCGCCAGAGAGCCCTTCCGGCACACGTCGGTGCTGGCACCCGTAGCGTCGGGAGTCATCGCTGGCTTCGGCGGTCTCGGCTACGAGCTCGCCGTTGACGCCGCCGCCGCGCTACTGAAGGGATCCTGAGCGCCATGACGACCACTACCCGAGCCAACCCCTACTTGCCGGGCACGGCACCCCTCCCGCCGATCGTCGTCACCGGCCGTCTCGACCGCCTGCGCGCCGCCTTCGACGAGCACGAGGTCGACGCCCTCATCGTCACCACACTCCCCAACGTCCGCTACCTGACGGGCTTCTCGGGCTCGGCGGCGGTGCTGGTGGTGACGAAGGACCTCTCGGTGCTGACGACGGACGGCCGCTACCGGACCCAGTCGGCCGAGCAGTTGCAGGCCGCCGGCGCCCCCGAGGTGGAGATCACCATCGGCACCGGGGTGGAGCAACGGGAGGCGGTCCGCGCCGCGCTCGGATCCGCCGGCGCCGGCCGCGTCGGTCTCGAGGCGGGCAACATCACATGGAGCGGGCAGCGCGCATGGGCTGAGGTGCTGCACGGCGACACGCTCGTCCCAACCGCCAATGCCGTCGAGGCGCTGCGCGAGCGCAAGGACGCGGCCGAGCTGGCCCGCATGGAGCGCGCCGCCGCCATCGCCGACGCCGCGCTGTTCGAGGTGCTGCCGCTGATGAGCCAGGGGATCACCGAGGAGCATTTCGCATTGGAGCTCGACAGCGCCATGCGGCGCGGGGGCGCCGAGGGCACCGCCTTCGAGACCATCGTCGCCGCCGGGGAGAACTCCGCCAAGCCGCACCACCACCCCGGGCCCCGGCGCATCAAGGAAGGCGATCCGGTGGTGGTCGACTTCGGCGCCATGTTCGAGGGGTACCGCTCCGACATGACCCGGACCTTCTGTGTCGACGCCGAGCCGGAAGGGGAGCTGGCCCGCATCTTCTCGGTGGTGCAGACGTCGCAGGCCGCCGGTGCGGCCGCCGTGCGGCCCGGCATCGCAGCCAAGGACGTCGACGACGTCTGTCGCCAGATCATCGCCGACGCCGGTTGGGCCGAGCGTTTCGAGCACGGCACCGGGCACGGCGTCGGGCTCGATATCCACGAAGCCCCCACCGTCAGCCAATTGGGCACTGCTATCCTCGCCCCTGGCTTCGTCGTCACCGTCGAGCCCGGTGTCTATGTTCCCGGGCACGGCGGCGTCCGTGTCGAGGACACCTTGGTGGTGACCGAGGACGGCGCTCGCCCCTTGACCCATTTCACAAAGGACATCCATGGCAGTCTCGACCAATGACCTGAAGAACGGCATGAGCCTCGACCTTCCCGAAGGCCTGTTCAGCGTCGTCGAGTTCCAACACGTGAAGCCGGGGAAGGGTGGCGCCTTCGTACGCACGAAGCTCAAGAACGTGCGGAGCGGCGCGGTGATCGAGCGCACCTACCGGGCCGACGAGAAGCTCGAGCAGGCGATCATCGACAAGCGGGACATGCAGTTCCTCTACCGCGACGGCACCGACTACGTGTTCATGGACACGACGAGCTACGAGCAGTTGCAGGTGCCGCCCGACGCGCTCGGTGAGGCGCCGAACTACCTGAAGGAAGGCGATGCGGCGAACGTGCAGATGTACAACGCCGAGATCGTCGGGGTCGAGCTTCCGGCCGCGGTCGAGCTGACGGTGACCGAGACGGAGCCTGGCATGCAAGGCGACCGCGTCTCGGGGGCCCGCAAGCCCGCCACCCTGCAGACCGGTCACGTGGTGCAGGTCCCCCTCTTCGTGAACATCGGGGACGTGATCAAGGTCGACACCCGCTCCGGCGAGTACCTGACCCGGGCCTGACGGCCCGGCTGCCTGGCCGAGCCGCCGGACCTTCGGACCGAGGACGGGACCAGAGCAGATGACGGACGTCGCGCCCCGGCACCAACAACGTGAACGCGCCCTCTCGCTCCTCTACGAGGCGGAACTGAAGGGCGAGGGGCCGCTCCAAGTCCTCGACGCCCTGCCGGTACCGCCCGATCCCTACGTCCGGACCCTCCTCGAGCACGCCGTCGAGACCCGCGAGGAGGCCGACCGCCGAATCTCCGGGGCGTCGGTCGGCTGGCCCATCGACCGCATGGCCGTGGTCGATCGCATCGTCCTGCGGATGGCCATCGCCGAGGTACTCGACCCCGACGGCCCACCCACCGCCGTCGTGATCGACGAGGCGGTGCAGCTGGCCAAGGAGTACTCGACCGACGAGTCGGGTCGCTTCGTCAACGGGATCCTCTCGACCATCGTCGCCGACATCGGCCCGCGTTAGCGGGGCCGGATCCCGATCCACATCGCACCACGACGCGCTAACATCAACCTCTGACCGTGAAGTGAGTCCTGTGAGGCTCACACGGCAGGAGGAGCAGTGGCCGAACGCGAACGCAGTCATACGCGACCCCTCGGGGGCGTGTTCGTGGCCCACTCCCAGGTCCTGAGTTCCGCTGATGTCCTGCGCGCCCTGACCCGCATGTCGCACGAGGTGGTCGAGCGCAACGGGGGAGTCGAGGACGTCGTCCTGGTCGGCCTCCAGACGGGCGGTGTCCCCCTGGCCACCAAAATGGCCGACATACTGCGCCAGATCGAAGCGGTCGACACGCTGGCCGTCGGCAGTCTCGACGTGGCCTTCTACCGCGACGACATCGGGCTTCGTCCCGTCCTCCCCGAGGCGGTCACCGACATTCCGGTCGACCTGGCCGGGAAGGTGGTGGTCCTCGTCGACGACGTCCTCTTCACCGGCCGGACCATTCGCGCCGCGCTGAACGCCCTCAACGACTTCGGCCGGGCCAAGTCCGTCCAGTTGGCCGTCATGGTCGACCGGGGCCACCGCGAGCTCCCGATCCGGCCCGACTACGTGGGGAAGAACCTCCCGACCCGTCGCGAGGAGATGGTCGATGTCGGCGAGGACGGCGTGTGGATCGGCAGTCTGGAGGACAAGTGACCGGCACCCAGCATCTCCTTTCGGTGGCCGACCTCGGGCCCGAGGGTATCGGGGAGGTCCTGCACGTGGCGGAGGCCTTCGCAGAGGTGGAGCGACGCTCCATGCCCAAGGTCCCGACGCTGCGCGGCAAGGTGGTGGCGACCCTGTTCTTCGAGGAGTCGACCCGCACCCGGCTCTCCTTCGAGACGGCAGCCAAACGCCTGTCGGCCGACGTGCTCTCGCTGGCGGTGGCCAGCTCCTCGGTGAAGAAGGGCGAGAGCCTGCGCGACACCGTCGAGACGGTCGAAGCCATGGGCATCGACGCCATCATCATCCGGCATTCGTCGGCCGGGGCACCGCACCAGGTGGCGCGCTGGGTCGAGCGGGCCCATGTCGTCAATGCCGGCGACGGCTGGCACGAACACCCGACCCAGGCCCTGCTCGACTGCTTCACCGTGCGCCAGGTCCTGGCCGAGCGCAAGGGCGCCGCGCCCGACGAGCTCGGCATCGCCTGCTTCGAGGATCTGCGGGTCCTGATCGTCGGCGACGTGCGGCACAGCCGGGTCGCTCGCTCCGAGGTGCTCGCCTACACCGCCCTGGGAGCGCACGTCACCCTTGCGGCACCGGGCAGCCTGCTCCCACCCTCGCTCGAGGGGTGGCCCGTCGAAGTGGCGACCGACCTCGATGCCGCGCTGGGCGACGCCGATGTGGTCTCGCTCCTGCGCCTGCAGGCGGAGCGGGGGAGCGGGTCGTTCGTCCCGAGCCTGCGCGAGTACACGGCGGGGTGGGGGCTCACGGCGCGCCGGGCCGAGCGACTGGCCGAGCACGCCATCGTGACCCATCCCGGGCCGATGGTGCGCGGGGTCGAGATCGCCTCCGACGTGGCCGACCTGCCGCGCACCGTGGTCACCCAGCAGGTGGCCAACGGCATCGCGGTGCGCATGGCCATCCTGTTCCTGCTGCTCGGCGGGGAACTGCAGGGCCTGGCGGAGGTGCCGGCCGTTGCCTGATCCCACCCTGGTCATCCGCGGCGGTGACGTCGTCGGGCCGTCCGGCCTGACCCGCGCCGACGTCGCTGTGGCCGGAGAAGCCATCGTCGCCGTCGCCGAGTCCATCGAAGCGCCCCGCGGGGTGTCGGTGCTCGACGCCACGGGTTGCCTGGTCGGTCCCGGGTTGGTCGACCTGCACACGCACCTGCGCCAGCCCGGTCGCGAGGAGGCCGAGACGATAGAGACCGGCGCCCGCGCCGCCGCGCTCGGCGGCTACACCGCCATTGTCGCCATGCCCAACACCGAGCCGGCCATCGATTCGGCCGGAGTGGCGGCCGAGGTGCTGGCGCTCGGTGCCGGCTGCACCGCCGAGGTGGCCGTGGCGGGTGCCATCACCGTCGGACGCGCCGGCCACGCCCTGGCCCCTCTGGCCGAGTTGGCGGCCCTCGGCATCACCCTCTTCACCGACGACGGTGCCGGGGTCCAAGACGGCGCGCTGATGCGGCGCGCCCTCGACTACGCCAAGGGCCTCGGGGTCACCCTGGCTCAGCACTGCGAGGACAACTGCCTGGCGGCCGGCGGTGCCATGCACGAAGGGAGCTGGTCGAGCCGGCTCGGCATCGCGGGCATCCCCGCCGCGGCCGAGGAGGCGATGGTCGCCCGCGATATCGCGCTGTCCCGCCTGACCGGAGCGCCGGTGCACTTCCTCCACATGTCCACAGCCGGCTCCGTCGACCTGATCCGCCGGGCCAAGGAAGAGGGCCTCCCCGTCACGGCCGAGGCGGCCCCGCACCACATGCTGCTCACCCACGCCCTGGTGGCGGGCTACGACCCGGTCTTCAAGGTCAATCCACCGCTGCGGACGGACGAGGACGTGGCGGCCGTGATCGCCGGCCTGTGTGACGGCACCATCGACGCCGTGGCCACCGACCACGCCCCGCATGCGCCCGAGGCCAAGGACCTCCCGTTCAACGAGGCGCCGCCCGGCATGCTCGGCCTGCAGACAGCGCTCCCCATCGCCTGGGAGGTGCTGTCGCCGCACCTGGCCCCCGAGCGCGTCTTCGCCCTCTTGAGCACGCAGCCCGCCGTCATCGCCAAGCTGACGGCGACCGACCCCCGTGGTGCGGGCCACAGCGCGCAGGGCGGACTGGTCGAGGCGGGGGCGACGGCCAACCTGTGCGTCTTCGATCCCGCCGCCACCACGGTGGTGGACCCCACGGCGTTGGCCAGCCGCAGCCGCAATACGCCCTACGCCGGCCGCACGTTCACCGGGGCCGTGCGGCACACGGTGTTGCGGGGCGAAGCGGTCGTCATCGACGCGACGGTGCAGCGGTGAGCGCCGACATGCGGCAATCAGCGCAGAGCGGCCACGGGGACAGGCCGCCTGCGCTCTTGGTGACGGCGGACGGCGAGGTGTTCTCCGGCGAGGCGGCCGGCGCGCCCCTGCCGGTGGCGACGGGAGAGCTCGTCTTCAACACGGCCATGAGCGGCTACCAAGAGGTGATCACGGACCCGTCCTACGCGGGCCAGGTCATCGCCTTCACCAGTACCCACATCGGCAACTACGGGACGAACGCCACGGACGACGAGGCCGCCGCACCGCAATGCCGGGGGATTGTGGTGTGCGACCTGGCCGACGAGCCGTCGAACTGGCGGTCCACCGAGGGCCTGGAGCCGTTCCTGCGCCGGCACGGGATTGCCGCCCTGACCGGCGTCGACACTCGGCGCCTGGCCCGCCACGTCCGTCAGGCGGGTGCAGTCCCCTGCGCGTTCGGCACGGCACCGGAGTCCGAGTTGCGTGCCGCCGCGGCGGCGGCTGTCGGCACCGACGGTATGGACCTCGTCTCGGGTGTCACCACGAGCGAGGTCAGCCGCCATCCGGCGACCGGCATCGGTGCCGCCAGCGACCTGCGCATCGTGGCCTACGACTTCGGAGTCAAGACCACCATGGTCCAGCTGCTCACCACGCTCGGCACCGTCACCGTGGTGCCGGCCGGCACGCCGGCCGACGACGTCCTGGCGCTCGAGCCCGATGGCGTGTTCCTGTCCAACGGGCCCGGTGACCCCGCCGCCCTGCCCGGCCCGACCGCCGCGGTGGCCGACCTGGTCGGTCGGGTGCCGGTCTTCGGCATCTGTCTCGGCCACCAGATCCTGGCCACGGCGCTGGGCGGTTCGACCTACAAACTGCCCTTCGGGCACCACGGGGCCAACCACCCCGTGCAGCGCCTGGAGACCGGCGTCGTCGAGATCACGAGCCAGAACCACAACTACGCCGTGGCGGCCGGCTCCATTCCCGACGCCGAGACGACGCACGTCAACCTCAACGACGGTGTGATCGAGGGTTTCCGCTCCCTGAAGGCCCCGGCCTTCTCGGTGCAGTACCACCCCGAAGCGGCCCCCGGACCCCACGACGCCCGCTACCTCTTCGGCGCGTTCCGCGATCTGATGCTGGCCCACCCCACCCGTCCGACCGGCGCCGGGGTGCGCTGATGCCGCGGCGCGACGACCTGCAGTCCATCCTCGTCATCGGATCGGGCCCCATCGTGATCGGCCAGGCCTGTGAGTTCGACTATTCGGGCACCCAGGCCTGTCGGGTCCTGCGCGAGGAGGGCTACCGGGTGATCCTGGCCAACTCCAATCCGGCGACGATCATGACTGACCCCGCCACGGCGGACCGGACGTACATCGAGCCACTGGACCCCGAAGTCCTGGAGGCCATCATCGCCAAGGAGCGGCCCGACGCGTTGCTCCCGACCCTCGGCGGGCAGACGGCCCTCAACCTGACCATGCAGCTGGTCGAGCTCGGCGTCCTCGAGCGCTACGGGGTGGAGGTGATCGGGGCGCGGCCCGAGGCGATCACGACGGCCGAGGACCGGGACCGCTTCAAGGCCGCCATGCAGGAGATCGGCCTGGAGGTGCCGCGCTCGGGGTTCGCCCACTCGTTGGAGGAGGCGGAGGAGATCGCCGCCGACATCGGCTTCCCGATCATGGTGCGACCGAGCTTCATCCTCGGGGGGAAGGGGACCGGCATCGCCGAGGACCCGGCGCATTTCGGCCAGCTGGCGGCGGAAGGCCTGGCGGCCAGTCCGGTGGGCCAGATCCTGGTCGAGAAGTCGATCGCCGGCTGGAAGGAATACGAGCTCGAGGTGATGCGTGACGCCGGGGACAACTGCGTCGTCGTCTGTTCCATCGAGAACTTCGACCCCATGGGCGTCCACACCGGCGACTCCATCACGGTGGCACCGATCCAGACCCTCACCGACGTGGAGTACCAGGCCATGCGCGACGACGCCTTCGCCTGCCTACGCCGGGTGGGTGTCGAGACCGGTGGCTCCAACGTGCAGTTCGCCGTGGAGCCGTCGACCGGGCGTCGGGTGATCATCGAGATGAACCCCCGGGTGTCACGCTCCTCGGCGCTGGCCTCGAAGGCCACCGGGTTCCCCATCGCCAAAATCGCCGCCCGGCTGGCCGTCGGCTACCTGCTCAACGAGATTCCCAACGACATCACGAAGGCGACGCCGGCGTCGTTCGAGCCGACCATCGACTACGTCGTCACCAAAATACCGCGCTGGGCCTTCGAGAAGCTGCCCGGAGCCGACGGTCGCCTCGGGACCCGCATGCAGTCGGTGGGCGAGGTCATGGCCATCGGCCGCACGTTCTGCGAGTCGCTGCAAAAGGCGTTGCGCTCGCTGGAGCAGGGCCGGGCCGGGCTCAATGCCGATCCCTCCGAGGCCGCCCTGGACGAGGTCCCGCTCGAGGAGCTCGTCGAGCGCATCGCCGTGGCCACGCCCGAGCGCATCTTCGAGCTGGAGGCCACGTTGCGGAGGGGCGTCGCGGTGGACGAGGTCGTCACCCGGACCGGCATCGACCCCTGGTTCGTCCGCCAGCTGGCGCGCATCGTGGCCGAGCGCCGCCGCATCGCCGCCGCCTCGTCACTCGGGCCGGCCGATTTCCGCCGGGCCAAGCGGCTCGGGTTCTCCGATGCGCAGCTGGCCTATCTGCGGGGGACGACCGCGGCGGACATGCGGGCGGCCCGGCTGTCGGCCGGGGTGCGGGCGACCTTCAAGACGGTGGACACCTGCGCCGCCGAGTTCGAGGCGTTCACGCCGTACCACTACGCCACCTACGAGGAGGAGGACGAGGTCCGCCCGTCCGAGCGCGCCCGGGTGATCATTCTCGGATCGGGGCCGAACCGTATCGGGCAGGGCATTGAGTTCGACTACTGCTGCGTGCACGCCTCCATGACGCTGCGCGACGCCGGCTACGAGACCGTGATGGTCAACTGCAACCCCGAGACGGTCTCGACGGACTACGACACCTCCGACCGTCTCTACTTCGAGCCGTTGACGGACGAGGACGTGGCCAACGTGCTCGACGCCGAGTTGGCGGCCGGGGGGAAGGTCGAGGGCATCATCGTGTCGCTGGGCGGACAGACGCCCCTGAAGCTGGCCGGCTCCCTGCCACCCGAGTTGGTGCTGGGGACGAGTCCGGCGTCCATCGACCTGGCCGAGGACCGCGAGCGCTGGAACGCCTTGTGCCACGAGCGCAACATTCCGCAGCCTCCGGGCGGGACTGCGACCACCACACCCGAGGCGCTGGCCGTCGCCGGGCAGGTCGGCTACCCGGTGCTGCTCCGCCCGAGCTACGTCCTGGGCGGACGGGCCATGGAGATCGTCTACGACGATGACGGGGTGCGCCGCGTCATGCAGTCCATGACCACAGGTGCGTTGGCGCGCGAGGGGGGCGTCACGGCCGATCGCCCCGTGCTCGTGGACCGCTTCCTCGAAGATGCCATTGAGGTCGACGTCGACGCGGTGCGTGACCGCACCGGCGAAATCCTGATCGCCGGAGTCATGGAGCACGTGGAGGAGGCCGGGGTGCACTCGGGCGATTCCGCCTGCGCGCTGCCGCCGCAGACGCTGAGTGACGACGTCATCGAACAGCTCGAACGGCACACCCGGGTCTTAGCGGAGTCACTCGAAGTGTGCGGACTGATCAACGTGCAGTTCGCCGTGAAGGACGGCCAGGTCTATGTCCTGGAGGCCAACCCCCGGGCCAGCCGGACCGTCCCGTTCGTGGCCAAGGCCACCGGTGTGCCGCTGGCCATGGTGGCCTCCCGTCTGATGGTGGGCCAGACGTTGGCGGACCTGCGGGCACAGGGCCTCCTGCGGCCCGATGTCATCGGCCGGGTACCGGTGCTCGACCACGTGAGCGTCAAGGAGGCGGTGCTGCCCTTCGACCGCTTCCCGGGCGTGGACACCCTGTTGGGGCCCGAGATGCGCTCGACCGGCGAGGTCATGGGCGTCGACAGCACCTTCGGCCTGGCCTTTGCCAAGAGCCAGCTGGCGGCCGGGACCCGCTTGCCCGACACCGGCACGGTGTTCTTGTCCCTGGCCGACCGCGACAAGCCCGCCGGACTGGAGGTGGCCCGGGCCTTCAGCGCACTCGGCTTCTCCATCGCGGCGACGCTGGGGACGGCCGGGTACCTACGTTCCGAGGGCCTGGTCGTCGACACGCTGGTCGCCAAGGTGGGGGAGGAGGGCGTGGCCTCCGATGCCGTCGAGCTCATCGCCCAGGGCAAGGTGCAGCTGGTCGTGAACACGCCGCGCGGACTCGGCCCGCGGGCGGACGGCCAACACATCCGCACCGCCTCGGTG
>Ga0302157_10000049_pt1 | contig 136264 bp, 78 predicted proteins | sample I_Bog_N3_3_FD_193502 | JGI IMG/M metagenome (GOLD analysis project Ga0302157, IMG submission 193502) | Peat permafrost microbial communities from Stordalen Mire near Abisko, Sweden - I_Bog_N3_3 | ecosystem: Environmental > Terrestrial > Soil > Wetlands > Peat | place: Sweden: Abisko, Stordalen... | reverse complement strand
CTTGTTGAAAAGGCTGCAATCGAGTGCAATCGGCGTGCAAGACATCCCGCAGGGGCTAAAGCCCAGTTGATTTGATTGGCCTTATCGGCACGACTCAAGTGGTGCCCTGTTACAAAGCCGTCGGGGTCCGGTTTTTTCAAAAAGCTCCTAGAGCGGATTGAGAGACCTGGATGGATGGCGGTGCACCGGGGATGCGCAGTTTCAGATTGGAACTCTGCTGGTAAGTTCTTGAGGACAAAAAGCATATTTGGATTGCGATGGAGGAATGCCGGCTGCAAACGGTGTGCAATGCGCCTTGGATGCTGCAATTCAAAGAGAGGAAAAACTCTTATTTAGTACTTTTGTATTGACATTATCTTTGTTTTATTTCACAATTCTTTCATTCCAGAGGCCACAGAACGACTCGAACTGACCAAATACAGGAGGAGTATTCGATGATCCGCAGATTGATCGGCAACGCATTGCTTTTGGCGGTGCTCTTGGCTGGCGCCCTTTGTACCTCCGGGTTTGCCCAGAATTCGAATGGAACGATCCGGGGAACCGTCACCGACAGCACAGGTGCAGTGCTACCCAACGCGACAGTGGTTCTGGTCAACGTGGGCACAGCGGAGCAGGTCACGCAGCCGACGAACAAGGATGGCTACTACACTTTCACCGATCTGAGCCCTTCGCAATACATTGTCAAGGTCTCGGCTCAGGCCTTTGACACCTGGGAAGGGCGGCTGACGCTGCGGGTATCGCAGGAGGCGGTCATCAATGCGTCTTTGAAACCAGGCTCAGCGAAGGAAACCGTGACGGTGACCGACGTTACCCCGGTGCTGGACGCGGGCGACGCAACCTTGTCGGACGTCAAGGAATCGACGCGCATCGATACTCTCCCCTTGCAGAGCAGCAACTTTCTCAACGTTTTGAATTTCAGCCCGGGCGTGGTTTCGGGAAGCTATGCCGGCCAGGGTGGGGGTTATACGCGCGTGAATGGCATCACTGGCGGTTCGATGACCTACCAGATCGACGGACAGTCCGCGAACGACCGGTACACCAACGAATTGCAGGCGACACCGCAGGCGCTGCAGACGATCCAGGAACTGAAGGTGACTACCTCCAACGGCAGCGCGGAGTATGGAACGCCGGGTGTTGTGGATGTGGTGACCAAGAGCGGCACCAACGAACTGCATGGACAGGTGCACGAGTTGTATCAGACCGGTGGATTTGAAGCCAAGACTTTCCACCAGGCAGCGACCATTCCTCACCTGGTCCACAACGAATTCGGCGGGCAGGTTGGCGGACCCGTTCTGCTGCCAAAGCTGTACAACGGGAAGAACAAGACCTTCTTCTACTTTAACGTTGAGAAGCAAATCCAGCACAAGCTCGATTCCGATTTGGAATTGCTGCCGCAGAAGAACTGGTTGCAGGGCGATTTCTCCGACTATGTGGATTACAACGGCAATCCCGTGAAGATCTACGATCCAGCCACTACGACTGTCGATAATACGGGTACCTATCCCGTATACAGGCGCACCCAGTTTCCGAACAACCAGATTCCAACGGGCCGGTTCAATGGTCCAGCGGCTAAAGTTGCGCAGATGGTGATCCAGGCGAACGCCGTTCCGAATGTCAACGTGAACTCCGCGGGCCAGGTGAACGTGGCGGAATGGGGCGGCGGTTATGACTGGGAGAACCCCAGCGCGGGTGCAGTGGACGACATCATGCGCTACACGGGTAAAGTTGACCAACTGTTTGGAAAGAACCTGCTCTCAGCCCGGTACACCTATATCAACGAGCCGCAAACGTTGCCTGATAACCGCGGAAATTCCGGAGTCTACATGAATCCGCGGCTGCAGCAGAACTCGGGCCACAATGGCGTTCTCTCCTACACCACGCCGTTCGGCGCATCGGCGATCAACGAAGCGCGCATCGGCATTCAACTGTTCAACCAATACACAGGCCCTCAACCGATCCCGGGGCTTTTCCAGGAGTTGGGGCTGCCGGTTTATCCCGAAGCAATCGGATGGCCGGGAATCTATTGGTGGGACGATGCCCAGCCGAACATATCGGTCATCGATCGCGACAATCCCAAGCAAGCGCCGAATCAGAATGTGAGTGCTACCGATAGCTTCTCCTGGACTCGCGGAAAGCATGAGGTAAAGGTCGGGTTCCAGGTGGTGAACACTCGGCTGGACACAGAGGAAGCGCAAAACCCGGGCGGCAACTATTCCTTCGGCGGCGTCTTTACGGGCCTGCAGGATCCGAGCGGGCCAGTTGACGCGTTGCCGCCGCTGGCGGATGCGGGAGCTGGTATCGCCGACATGCTGATTGGCGAAGTGGATGGAGCTTATCTTGAAGTGGTTCCTGTACTTCACACCCGGCAAACCGACTACGACGCCTATGTGCAGGATAACTGGAAGCTGAGCCCTCGTCTCACGCTGAACCTGGGACTGCGCTACGAGTATTGGAGCCCGTACGACGATCCCGGCGGCCTGGCGACGAACCTTGCCATGAATCCGAGTTCGGCCGGCAACTGTTCCGTCCAGACCAGTCTGACCGGCAATTCATCGCCGACCCCCTGCGTCGGAGCCAATACCTATCCTCTCGCTCCATGGTTCTCTCAGTCGCAGCCCCTGGCGGTCATTCCCGATCACGGGTCAAGCCAGGATCCAAATCTTATCAATGCCGCGGTTGCCGCGGGCCTGCCGCTGGAAAAGGCTTCCGCTGCCGGCTATCCGCAGTCGATGTGGAACATGCCCAAGAACAACTGGGCGCCACGACTTGGATTTGCCTACCAGGTTAACGACAAGACCGTGGTTCGCGCAGGCTACGGCATCTACTACTGGACCATGCCGCTGGTGCAGTACCACCAGAACACACGCGACAATGTGCCGTGGACGATCAATACGGCCAATTGGGAGGACAACGCCTACGCGTACAGTTGTTCGTACAGTTCAGGTCTTTACGGATCGACGTGCCCGAACGAAACGACCTGGCCGGTCGGAGGCCCCGCCTATCCGACGGTTGAACGCACCTGGGGCACGCCGTTCATCTCAACGTCTGGAATCACCGTCTCCAACAGCGGAGGCTGGGGTATCGCGGCCTGGGATCCGAACTACAAGGCGCAGCAGGCGCAGGAGTGGAACCTGACCGTGGAACGCGCGCTTCCCGGCAACTGGGGCCTTGCCCTCAGCTATTTGGGTAACAGAGCGACTCACCTGGTGAACTACGACCCGATCAATGCGGCGCTGCCGCGCGAGCTCGGCCCTGGCGCAGCGGCTCAGTCCTGGCAGCGGCGTCCCATGCCGAACTTCAGCCCCTCGGGCACATCCGCCATGGATGAGTTCGTCTTCAGCGGTTATGGCAATCACCATGAGGGAAGGGCTGAACTCAAACACACCTTCAAGGGCTCCTTCACGCTCCAGACTTACGTCACGTATGGCAAGACGCTGACCACTTCAGAGGGAACGCTCAAATCCTTCGGCGGATTGGAAGTTCATCCCGCGGTGTTGACCAACAATGCTCCGCTGTATAAGCGCTTGCGCGACATCTACGCTCCCGATTCGGAACTGGCGGCGGACAGTGTCGGATTCAACGGTCACTATGAACTGCCCTTTGGGAAGGGAAAGCCGATCCTGGCCAACGCCGGCCGCCTGGCCAACGACATTGTCGGGGGCTGGAACACATCGGCGTTCTTCCTGTGGCGCAGCGGACTGCCCTTCTCGCCCTGCTATGAATCCCAACCGTCCGGGGCCTGCGCCAACATCATCCTGGCGCCGGGCAACAACAACCGCGGAATTCTGCCGCGCGGATCCCGCACAGCTTCAGAGTGGTTCGACGCGCGTGTCTGGGACCCCACGAAGACCGCGTACGCCGGAGAGCCGTTCGAGTATCGCAACACACTGGACCCACTCAGCGTGGACTTCCTGAACGGCATTCCCAGAAACTACATGTCCGGTCCAACATTCTGGAATGCGGACGGAACCATTTACAAGGTCACTCCTATCGGTGAAAGGATGAAGTTCAACCTTGAAATGCAGGTATTCAACCTGTTCAACCATGTCGACCTTGCCCTGCCGAGCACCACACCGGGTTCGGGCGGAGGCATCATCAGCCAGGGACTTGGTCAGTCACGACTGCTCCAATTCCAAGGCAAGATCACCTTCTAAGGCGACCGTGTCTTGTTCCTCCACCCCAGATTGGCCGGCGTGGTCTTCCAGAAGGAAGGCCACGACGGTTGGAGGAAGACCGGCAGGCCGGTTTACATAGCCGGGTCCTCACCGATCAGAAAGCTACGTGAGGATCAGTTCTTCATCAACTGCAGTGTGCCGAATGATTCAGGCACGTGAAAAGTCAGGCTGTATGCAGGCCGCCAGGCAATCTCCTTGCGATGCGGCTCAGGGCCCTGCCCGCGAAAGAAGTTGATACGAAGAAGATTGCCCTCAGTTGCGGGCCGAGAGTCAACGGCGGAGTAGGGGATGCGCATGAAACCGTACCATGTTCTGGTTGAGGTATCGATGCGCGCCGCCACCTGGCAACCCGACTTCCACATCCAGCCCTCCTCAGGATCCGGGCGGCTCAGGTCAATATCGAGATCCACCCACTCGCCTTGCGGCGACAGTTCAAATTCCTTGTATCGACGGATGTTGGCGAAGTCGGAACCGATGAAGACTTCCGCCACGTCCCAGTTCCACAGTTGGTTGGTTTCTTTCAGCGTGTCCGGCTCCGGCTTCAGGTTGAGTTCCAGGTAAGGGCAGATGAAGAGGAAGTACAGATTTGCCGGGGTCCACAGCGAGCGTATCTCAGTCTCATGCCCTGGAACAGAGTTGCCGTGCGTATCATGGGAGGCAATGATTGCCGGGGCAGAACTCCAGAAGGCAGAGGCAGGGTCGGTGTCCGGCTCAGAGTCGCGAAGGGAGAAGGCGGCGACTGCCTGGGAAGTGTTGCGGGGTACGAGAGTCTCCGGGGTGCGGTGGTGATCCATCGGGTTGAGCTCCTGTCCGTTATGTTTCTAAAATTGCCGAGTAGTTTCGTTTGTCTTATAATAGTATCTTTTGGTATCGTTGTGATTCTTTGCAAGGGGGAGTCGTGAGCAAGTTGGTAATTCCAGAGATCATCTCGGCTCGACATTGGCTTGCCGCAATTGCCCAAGACCAGACAGAAGCTGGCCTGCTGTTAAAGCTTACGGAAAAGGAACAGCGCAAAGCAGGGTACTTCCATACTTTACGGGAAATCCTGCAGCAGCCGGCGAGCTGGCTTCAAACCGGAAAAGAGCTGATCTCAACAACGAAGCGGCTTCAACAGTCGGTGGCGGGAATCGAAACGCTGGTTCTGACCGGCTCGGGGAGCTCCGAGTACGCAGGGGAATGCGTTCGACTCCCGCTGCAGAATAGTTTGTCGATTCCGGTGCAGACCCTGGGCGGCGGCACGTTGCTGACGCACGGAGGCAGAGCCATAGCGCCCGGGCGTCCGGGGCTGATGGTGTCGCTGGCGCGTTCAGGGGACAGCCCGGAGAGCGTGGGGGCAGTTTCTTCGATTCTGGATACGGAACCGGAGATCAGGCACCTGGTGGTGACCTGCAACGCCGAAGGGCGCCTGGCGACAACGTATGAGAATGACCCACGCGTGACCGTGGTGCTGCTGCCGGAACAAACCAACGACTGCAGCCTGGTGATGACCAGCAGCTTTACCAACCTGGTGCTGGCGGTGGCCTACCTGGGGATGCTGGAAACGCCGGACCGTTATCTCGGCCTGGTGGAGAGTTTGAGCCGGAAGGCGGAAGAGATTCTGCGCGGGCACATTGACAGCCTGGCGAAGTTGGCGCGCCGGAGCTTTCAGCGGGCGGTGTATCTGGCCACAGGGCCGCGCCTGGGAGCGGCTCGTGAGTCAGCCCTGAAGATGCTGGAGATGACGGCCGGCAATGTATGGACGACGAGCGAAACCTATCTTGCTTTGCGTCATGGACCGATGAGCGCGGTTCACGCGGACACATTGATTGTCTGTTTTCTTTCCTCCGATCCCGTGGTGCGGGCCTTTGAGTGCGACTTGATTCGTGAACTGAATGACAAACAGCTTGGAATGGCGAAGCTGATCTTTGGCGAGCAGATTCCGGCAGACCTGGTTCGAAGCGGAGACGTGACCATCGAATGTGAAGGCCTGGGGGCATTGGGCGACGACAATATGCCGGTCCTGGACGTGATTGTGGGACAGCTTCTGGCATTTTTCCGGTGCCTGAAAGAAGGGCTGCAACCGGATTCGCCCTCAAGCGATGGGGTGATTAACCGGGTGGTGCAGGAGTTCACGGTGCATCGCCAGGAAGACTGAGCGGCGTCGTCAGGGTGCGTTGAAGGGGCCGCGGGGCCTGGCCGTCTGTCCGGCTCCGATTCCGCCTTCACTGGGAAGCAAACAAATGGAAGGGCAAAAGACCCGAAGGCCGATGGTTGGCCTTTGTGGTCTCCCACCCATCGTCCACGACCCCAGCGACGAAGACCTGTCGCCGGGGACCGCGGAGACGCTCGATGGATGGGGCACCCAGCTTCATCTCTCGCGGGTCGGTTTCGCCGGTGGAAGACTGGGATGCAAACGACTGATTTAAGCTGGATTTGCCTCAGCGTGAGCGCGGCGAATGGAGACAGTGTATGAGCAAGACCGCAACCGGTTCGCGCATCGAGGCAGCGGGCAGTTGGAAGCCGCTTGACCTGTCGGAGTTCGAGCCGGAAAGCATGCTCGAAGTGAAGCGTACCAAGCTGGAGCGCTCAAGGTACCCGGTGATTGATATTCATGCGCACATGTGCTTTTCAGCGAATGTTGTGAATGGAGTGCACCTGGGCGAAGAGCGGCGTTACCTTGAAACTCCGGAAGGAATGCTTGCGGTGATGGACCGCAAGAATGTGCGGGTAATGAACAACCTGACCGCGGGGTTCGGCGATGCGCTGGATGAAGTGATTGAGCGCTTTGACAAGGCCTATCCGGGAAGGTTCTGCACTTTTACGGAGCCCTGGTTCAGTAAATTTCTTGAGCCGGATTATCCGCGGTTTCAAGCGGAAGCGATTGGACGGGCGAGCCAGTCAGGGGCCAAAGGTCTCAAGCTTCTGAAGACGCTTGGGCTGTTTTTGCGCGAAGGCATCACGACCGGCGAACTGGTGAAGATTGACGATCGAAGATTCGATCCGATGTGGGCAGCCTGCGGCAGCCTGAACATGCCGGTGGGGCTTCATGTTTCCGATCCAGTGGCATTCTTCAAGCCGACTGACCGCTTCAATGAGCGCTATGAGGAGTTGAACAATCACCCCGACTGGTCGTTCCATGGGAATGGATTTCCGCAGCATGGAGAGTTGCTGGCGGCGCGCGACCGGGTATTTGCGCGGCACCCGGAAACGCAGTTCATCGCCTTGCACGTGGGCAACTTTTCTGAGAATCTGGACAACGTTGCCGCCAGCCTCGATCGTTTTCCGAATCTGACCGTGGACATTGCCGCACGGATCGGCGAGCTTGGCCGTCAGCCGCGGGCCGCACGAACCTTCTTTGACAAGTATCAGGATCGAATCCTGTTTGGGACCGATGCGATTCCCCACGGACACGAGTACCCCCAACAACTGTTCTGCGACGAGCTGTACGAAATTTACTATCGCTTCCTGGAGACGGACGATGAGTACTTCAATTACGCTCCGTCGCGGATTCCGCCGCAGGGAAGGTGGGAGATTTCAGGCATCAAGCTGCCGGACTCGATTCTGAAGAAGGTGTACTACGAGAACGCCGAGCGGATTCTGCATCTTTAGCGGCTGGCGCCCTTCCGATCCGTGCCGGTGCGAACTGGCGCGGCTCTGCACAGATCCTCCCGGATACCTTGACGGCGGTGCGCATCGTGAGGAGGCGCGTCTTCGGCAGGGTCAGGAAATATCTCCCGAACGACTGTCTCCGGCAGGATCAAATCAAGCCGCAGGAAAACCAATTTCTCCATCGAATTCTTGCTATAATTTGCGAATGATTTCCATGCGAAGGTTTCTCGGCCGGTTCACCGTTGTTGCGGGACTTTTGATTGGGCTCCATTCGGCGCCAGCCCAGGTGCGGGTTTGGGAGGGTACGCTGCAGTTGCCCACGTATGAAGAGGGGCAGCCCGATCCCAATCCACCATTCGACCAGTATTCCGCGAGCACCAATTATCCCTACACGGTGCGGGACCAACTGACGAATCATCGCGTGGACCATGCGTGGCGCGCAGTATTTCTTGAGAATGAGTATCTGAAGTGTTCCATTCTGCCCGATCTTGGCGGGCACGTGTATACCTGCACCGACAAGCTGAGCGGACAGTCGATGTTCTATGCCAACCCCTCGATCAAGAAGGCAGACATCGGCTATCGGGGCGGTTGGTCGGCGTTTGGAATCGAGTTCAATTTTCCGGTATCGCACAACTGGGTCACGGCCTCGCCGGTGGATTACTCCTACAGCGGCAACGGCGACGGCAGCGCCTCAGTTTTTGTGGGAAACATCGACCGTGTGTATGGCATGCGATGGAATGTCGAGATGGTTCTGCATCCGGGGTCGACGGTGCTTGAGCTGAAGGTGACCTTGAATAACCGGAGCGATGTGCGCCACCGCTTCTACTGGTGGAGCAACGCGGGAGTCCAAGTTTGGGATGATTCGAAGGTTGAGTATCCCATGCAGTTTTCAGCAAGCCACGGCTTTACCAAGATCGATACGTGGCCTGTGGATTCGACAGGGATTGACCTGAGTGTTTTGAAGAACCAGATCCACGGGCCGGTGTCGAGCTTTGTTTATGGAAGCAGCGAGCCCTTCATGGGCATTTGGCATCCGAAGACCAACACGGGCATTGTGCATTACGCGGAATACGAGGAACTGCCGGGAAAGAAGATCTGGTCGTGGGGCTCGGACCCGGATGCGTATGACTGGCGCAAGACGCTCTCCGACAACGATAGCGCCTATATGGAAGTGCAGGGCGGACTGTTCCGCAACCAGGAGACGTATGCCTTCCTGCAGCCGCGGCAGAGCATTCACTTTACTGAATACTGGATGCCGGTGCGGGAGCTGGGCGGGATCACGCGCGCAAATCTGAACGGGGTGCTGAATCTGAGCCGGCAAGCCGGAGCGTTGAAGGTTGCGTTCAATGCCAATCGAGTGATCCGGGGAGCGACGATACGGGTTCAGGATGGAAGCAACACGGTACTGAACGAGAAAGTGGATCTTGCTCCGGAGCACACTTGGACGCACACGGTGGATGCGGCCGACGTAGCGAAGAAATATTCCGTAGACATTCTCGATGGCAGCGGCGCTCTTCTGCTGCATCAGACCGAGGGCGAGTACGATTGGACTCCAACATCCGAAGTGAAGGCAGGGCCGCAGACGGCGTACAAAATGCCGGTTGCCGAAAAGCGCACGGAAGACGATTGGGTGCAGCTTGGGCAGGACGAAGAGTTGTTTGGCGCGCGGCTGAAAGCGCTTGAAGATTACAAGCTGGGAATCAAAGAGTTTCCCGGCAGCATTGCATTACAGAAGGCGGCGGGTCGGCTGGCAGCGGACCTGCTCCGCTACACCGAGGCAGTGGCTTATCTGGAGCCGGTGGAGGCTCGCCAGACTTGGAACGCGGAGACAGGGTATTACCTGGGCATTGCGTATGACGGTTTGGGGCGGGAGCGCGCGTCGAGGATCGCCTTTCAGCAGGCGCGGCTGGCGCCGGAGTTTCATGCGGCGGCAAGTCTGGAACTGGGTGAGTTGGAGGCGCGCGAGGGCCAGCTTCAACAGGCGGCGATGGATCTGCGAGAGGCTGTGCGCACTGCGCCGGACGACCCGCGCAGCGCGGAAGAACTGGTTGCGGTTTTGAAGGCGCTTGGACAGACCGGCGAGGCTGCGGAACTTGCGAAGCAGACGCTCAAACAGAGTCCCGCGAGTTACGTTCTTCGCGAGGAGTCGGGGCAGGGCGATGACTCGCATCTTGGCGCCGACGTTGAACGGCTTCTGAATCTGGCGGCAATGTACATGCGCCTGGGACTTTATAGCTCCGCGCTGGATGTGCTTTCCAGGAGTTATCCGGTGGTTCCCGCGGACCAGCGCGAACCAGCGGAGCCGCGACCGGAGAATCATCCGCTTGTCGCGTATTATCGCGGCTATTGCAGGCAGTACCTTGGGTCTTCCGCGGCAGCGGATTATGCCGCGGCGGCCGGCATGTCAACGAGGTATGTGTTTCCGCAAGGGGCGACAACGTACAAGGTGCTGCAGTCTGCCTTGCGCGCCAATCCACAGGACGCCAACGCGATTTATCTGATGGGTACGCTGGAGTTTTCAGTTGGCCTGACAGATGCCGGGCTGGATAAGTGGAGGCAGGCCCTCGCCTTGAAACCTGGGATTCCGGCGCTTGATGCGGACCTGGGCCGCGCACTTCTGCATATCAAGGCAGACCCGGAAGGAGCGCTCACTGCGTTTCAACGTGGGGCGTTCCAGGACGATCAAAACAACCTGGGAAACTATTTTGGTCTTGACCAGGCGCTCAGCTTGAATGGCCGGCCGGCTGGGGAGCGCGTGGCCGCGATTGCGCATTATCCCGACCAGGCAAACATGCCGACCGATCTGGTGTACGAGTATGCATTGAACCTTGTCGAGGCGGGAGAGTTCGATCGCGCACGGGCGCTGTTTCACGACCGTTTCTTTTTGCGCGCCGAAGGTGGAACCAACGTTCGCCAGGTGTGGATTGAAGTGCGATTGGAGCAGGCTCTGCGAGCGGCTCAAGATGGACATTGCGACGCGGCGTTGAAGATCGTATCGCAGTTGGGTGGGGTTGTGCCGGGATTGGAATTCACGCAGGATGGGATGCAGCCGGTGCTTGATTCCGCGAGAAACAGCTACCTGGTTGGCGATCTGGAAGCGGGCTGCGGACAGAAGGAACAAGGCAACGCGCGGTTTGCGCAGGCCGCGAGCCAAGCGGACTCGGATCAGGTTGCATGGGCGTTCCTGGCGGCAAAACGGCTCAGTAATTTTGATGAAGCTCAATGGCATGCGCGGCTGTTATCCTCGCTCGGCACGGAGGGCGGCGCGGCCAACAGCCTGGCGGCTTACAACCGTGCCATGGTGGAACAACAACTGGGAGATGAAGCGGCTGCTAAGAGCGGGTTCCGCGATGCGCTGCTGATGCCGGATAGCCAGATGGCCTATCACCTCAGCCGTCTTGCTCTTTCACAAAGTCACAAGTAATACATTTGATTTTCAAGGCCGGGTATCCGGAGGGGCAATCGAGAATGAAATCGCCGCGACTCATCCATCTAAGCTTGTTTGCGTGTCTTTGCTTGCCTTGTTCGCTTGCTGCGAGGGCACAGGTTGCCGGTCAAGCGGTGACCGTGACGCAGAGTACACTCACTGTGCCGACGTACGAACACATTGGCCGGGAGCCGGAGCCGCCGCTGTTTTCAAATTCAAGTTTATTGGGACTCTATCCCTTTACTACTTATCAGGCGCCATTTAAAGACGGCGACCCCAAGCCCAGGACTTATCCAACGGTTGTGGTAGAGAACGAGTATCTCAAGCTGACTTACATTCCTGAGTTGGGCGGACGATTTTTCTCACTCTACGACAAAGTCAACAAGAAGGAAGTGTTTTATCGCAACGACGTGATCAAGCCGTCGATGTTCAATCCGCGGGATAGCTGGTCGACCTCAGGCATAGAACTCACGGGTCCATACGATGCGCATATGCTGACACTGCATGGGGAGCCCTTCTGGTCGAACACGATTGTGCGGCACGACGACGGCAGCGTCTCCCTGGTGCTGGGAGAGGTCGATCCGGTTTATCACATGAAGGTGAACCTGTCGGCCACGCTGTATCCGGGGATTGCGGCCATGCAGATCAGCGTGTTCTGCTACAACCGCAACGACAGCGAGATGCCGCAGATGTTCTGGATGAACGCGGGGCTGCCGGCGACGGAGAAGACGCGCTTCATCTATCCGATGACGCGGACCATTGGCCATACGACGGGAGAAGTTTCCGACTGGCCGCTGTACAACGGCATCGATTACAGCTGGGACCGGAACAACCGGCACATGCTGGGCGTGTTTGGAATCGACGCTTACGACAACTTCGCGGGCGCCTATCGGTTCGATGAGGACTATGGCGTGTTTCGCTACGCCGACCGGCGCGTGGTTCAAGGCATGAAGCTTTGGACGTTTGGCTACGGCCCTGAAGGCGACCAGATGCAGAAGGTCTACACGGACAAGGCTGGCCCTTACATCGAGGTGCAGAGCGGGCGCCACGTGTGGGACGGCCATTATGAATATGTGGCTCCGCACAAGGTGGAGAATTGGAGCGAGTGGTGGATTCCGGTAGATGGCATCGGGGGAGTGACGACCATGACGCGGGATGTGGCGCTCAATCTGAGCGTCAAGGCCGATCCTGCTGCTGAAGGCTCCGAGGTCAAGCTCTCGCTGGTTTCAACGCGCGTCCTGAGCGGAGCAAGGCTGACGGTGACAGCGACCGATGGGGAACTTCTGAATATCCCGGTCGATTTTGTTCCAGGAGTACCGTTTTCAAAGACGATTAGCGGAATCAAGACCAATGCGGATGGACTGAGGAAGCTGACGGTTCGAGTGACGGACTCGACGGGAAAAGAGACGCTCAACTATCTCCGCCCGGATGAGAATCCAGGACGCAAAGAGTATTCCCCATTTGCCAAGGCGCTTGAGAAGCCGCAGAAACCGCTGGACCAAATGAGCGTTGAGGAGCTGGTGCAGGCTGCCGATTTCAAGCTGAAGGAGATGGACCCGATTGCGATGCAGGACCTGATTGATCGCGCATTGAAGATTGATCCGGGGTACTCGCGCGCCCATCTACTACTCGGCATCAACCACTACAATCATGGGCGCCACAAAGATGCGGCGGAAGAAATGTTGAAGGCGACGGAGCGCGAACCCTATCTGGACGAGGGCTGGTATTACCTGTCACTCAGCCAACTGGCCGTGGGCCAGAGCAGCAGCGCGGAGCGCAACCTTTATTACATCGGACCGGAGAGTGCGTTTTTCGGTGAGCGGGAGTATCAGCTGGGAAAGCTTGCGCTGCTGGGGGGAAGAGTGCAGGAGGCCGCCGGACATCTTGATCGTGCTGTGATGGCGAACGGATTCGATCTGAATGCACGGGCAATGTACGCGCTGGCATTGCGCAGTCTTGGCAGGCAGGACGAGGCGTTGCGGCAGTTGGCGGAGATTTTGCGCATTGATCCCTCCAACCGGCTTGTGTATGCGGAGCGCTTTTTCTTGAACGGCGACCAGGACGCGAAGCGCGAGTTGCTGCGGCTGATGGGAGAGCAAAGCCAGGAGGCGCTCGATGTGGCGATCTTTTATGGCGGCGTAAACCATTGGCGCGAGGCATCGGAAGTGCTGCGCATGGTGGAGCAGGAGAATAAAGATCCATGGGGCACTTCGCCGCTGTTCTACTACACGCTGGCGTACTATCTCGAGCAGCAGGGGGAAGCCGCGCCGGCCGCGGAGTTGAGGAAGAAAGCGCAGGGCGCGGCGGGCATCGTCGATCGCTTTCCGTATCGCAGGGAGAGTGAGGCGCCCTTGCGGGATGCGGTGCGTGCTGACCCAAACGATGTTGTGGCGCGATTCAACCTTGGATGCCTGCTCTACTTTCTTGAGCGCCCGAGTGAAGCGATCTCCGAGTGGCAGGCGGCGATCGAGCTTGATCCGAAAAACTTCAGCGCACGGCGCGCGCTGGGCCTTGCGGAAGCGTCGGAGGGAAAGACAGAGGAGGCCGCGCTGCAACTTGAGGCGGCGAATGAGCTGGAGCCTGCGCATATTCCCACGCTCAACGACCTGAGCGCAATTTACGCGCGGGCAGGCAAGTTCGATGATCAGATTGCTTTGCTCACCAAGGCGCTGAAGCGTACTCCAGAGGATGACGATCTTGTGATCGCGCTTCTCAACGCTTACCTGATCAAGGGCCAGTATGCGGACGCCGATGCGATTGTGAACACGCACAAGTTCGCTCCGCGGCATCGGTCCATTGTGCTTCGCGATGAGTATCGGAATCTTCGCTATGGCATGGGCGCCGCGGCCTTCAATCGGGGAGACTACGCACAAGCCCTGTCGATGTTTCAATCGGTGCTGAAGCCGCCTGTGACGCTTGGGGTTGACGACTTCCAGTTCGTATCCACGCCGCGGGCTTACTACTACATTGGGCGCACACTGGAGGCGTTGGGACGCAAGAGTGAGGCGGACGCGGCGTACAAGCAGGGCACCAGCGGCATCGAGCTGCTCTCCGGGGACAGAGACAGCTGGAACAGCGATAACTTCTACATGGTTCTCGCGCTGGAGAAGCTTGGGCAGCAGGACAAGGCGGCCAGTCTGATTCCTCACTTCGATGGGTTTGCGCGCACGGAGATGGACGAAACAAATCGGGTTCATCGGGGCCAGGCCCGGTATCTGCTGGCGCTGATTGCCAAGTATGCGGGCAGGCGCGATGAGGCATTGAAGCTGATGAAGGACGCGGTGGAGGCGTTGCCCGATTTTCTGCAGCCGCGCTATGAACTGCGGGGCGATGCGATCGATCCGCTCACCGCGAACACAACTCACTGAGGCATTCGGGAATCTGTTGTTCGGGATGATTCAGATCGCTCTAATCAATCGAGAATCGGAGAATGACCATGAAAAGTGAGAGACCGCATAGCTCAAGCCGCAGAGGATTCCTGCGTGGCGCCGCCGTGGCCGCAGTTCTTGGCCCGGTGTTTGGAGTGCCGAAGGTGGAAGCGGAAACGCCGGGTGCGGACAGTGAAGATATTGCCCTTCTTGGGCAAATTGTCCTGAATGGCGATGTCTATGAGCACAACTCGATTCTCAAGGGGTCGCTCAGATTTCTTCGCCTGCCGAAATCCGAGGTCGAGGTGCAGTGGATCGACAGCTTTGGCAGAATTGCAGGTGAGTATGCGCTGCCGGCGCCCACGTCGCTGGCTGAGCCGCTCCCGTTCTTCTTTGATTTGCGCGATGGACTGACCTATATGAACTCCATTCGAGTCAAGGTGAACGGAGTTGTTCAAGCGGTGGCATCGAGGTTCATGCGCTCGCCTGCCGAATCCGCGTGGAACGATTACCAGGTGATCAGTTGGGCGCACTATCCGGATGGATATTACGACCAGCTGCGCGCCGCGGGAGTGAATGCGACGATCGCCTATCGCGAAGGGGACTTTTCCAATGTCCTGAATAACAACTTCAATTTTTATGTAGAGCAGATGGTGTGGGACGTGTACGCGATTTATCACAAGGACCTGCCGTTGTGGAGAGATGTGATTGCAAAGGTCAGGGCAGACCGGAGCAATCTGGAGCACTGGGTGCGCCAACCTTGCGTGAATGATCCGGCTACACAGAAATATGTGAATGACCGGGTGCAGCGCTACGTGCGTCAACACCGTGCGTTCCGGCCGCTCTACTACTGCATCTCGGACGAGCTGGGGCAAGGGGATCAGATCAGCGCCAACGATTTCTGTCATTCGGTTCATTGCACTTTGGCTTTCGCAGAATACCTGCGCAAAAAATACGGAACGCTCCAGGGGTTGCAGGGTGAGTGGGCGCTCGACGAAGTGATTCGCTGGGACGATGAGGGCATCCAGTCCGGCAGCGATTGGGAGAAGGCGAATCCGATGATCAGCCGCACCACCACGGACGCGGCTTTCGAATCGATTGCGCTTGCGAATCTGCAGGAACGGTACGGAAGCGTGAGCCGCTTCAACAAGGAGTGGGGAACAAGTTTCCCTGAGCCGCGTGGAGGCATGGGCCCGCGCGAAAGCTGGGAGCCGGTGCTGGGCGCGGTAAGAGAATCGCTCTCGATTCCGCATCTCGCCGAACCGGATCTTGAGAAGGCGCTTGGCTCGCTGGAACAGTTCAATGTGCGCTGCGGCAACCGCGCTGGATGGAATGCACCGCACACGCCGGCCGGCTTCAAGAGTTGGTCGGAGGTGAAGGCGTTTCTGATTCGTTATGACAAGGAACTGGGAGAAGTGAAGTCGACGAAAGGATGGAACCTGGCTCCGTGGTCGGACTTCCGCAACTTCATGGACTCCACCTTTGCCGATGCGGTGCTGCGCGCGGCGGTTGCATGCAAGGCGGAAGACCCGTCGGCACGTTGCGCCACAGAGGGCGGCCAGGCTCCGTTCGCATTCGGCTGGTACAACTACGAGCAGGTTTTGCGGGTGGTGGATGTGATTGAGCCTTACAACATCGGCAACAACGTGGAAGTGATTCGCTCTCTGAAGCCGGAGACCATCATGTTGTCGACGGTGGGGTACGATCACAAACCGGGCTCGCCGATGACGGCCGAGGACCGTTTGCGCCAGCGCCAGGCCGTGCGCCCGGTGTGGTGGGAGTTGTTTCACTCGCACCAGGGGACAATCATCTGGGATAACCAGGAAGAGTCGGGAACCTTTGTCGATTTGAAGACCGGCGCATTGACGATTCCGGCGGAGACTTTCCGCGATGTGTTTCACGAGCTGCGGGGCGGCCTGGGGATGCTGGTGATGAACATCGCGCGCACGCAGGATGGAATTGCAATTCACTATTCGCACCCGTCTGTTCAGGCGCACTGGCTGCTCGAAAATGCACCGAAGGCGCGGGAATGGATGGTGGACACGGTGGAGGGCTACGTCACGAGCCGATTCATCGCGGTCAGGAACAGCTGGACGAAGCTTGTGGAAGATCTGCAGGTGCAGTATGACTTTGTTTCTGCTTCAGAAGTGGCAGCGGGCGGGCTGAACTCCGGCAAATACAAGCTGTTTGTGCTACCGGAGTCCATTGCTCTGAGTCCGGCGGAGGCAGAGCAGGTGAGGGAATTCGTGCTATCCGGCGGCACGGTGATTGCCGATTCACGCGTTGGACTGTTGAACGAACACTGCCGCGATTTTGGCCACGCGCAACTGAACGATGTATTCGGAATTGCCGCAGGGGAGCGCAGGAATCCTGGCGCACTGGCCAGCGTGGATGCGAGCGCGACGGCGCTGCAATTGGCGGAAAAAGATCTTGGCCACCTTGAGCCGGCGGACGCGATGTTGGCCGTCACCACGGCGAAGGCGATGGTCCATAGCGGCGATGTTCCGATGGTCGCAGTGAATCGATTGGGAAAAGGGCAGGCCATTTATCTGAACATGGATGTGTCCGGCTACGCGTTTGACAGGCTGAATCCGAATGCTCCCAATGGGCTTCAAAGCCTGCTGGAGAGCGTTCTGAGTGTGGCCGGGATTGGTGAGCGGGTGCGAGTGCGAAAGGCAGACGGGAAACGCCTGGCGGGAACAGAGGTAGTGATCTTCGCGAATGGAGTTTGCGAAGTGGTTGCGATCTTTCGCAATCCGCAACTGGACGATGGCGGCTGGGGAAGCTACCGCGAGAAGAAATCGAACTGGCGGGACTGGACCACGGATGCCGATAACTCGGCGCTTGAGAAGGAAGAGAACGTAACGATTGAGTGGGGTTCGGCCAGCCAGACCTATGACGTGCGAGCGAAGAAGGACCTGGGATCGATTGAAACATATAAAGCTGTGCTTGATCCGTGGGAGCCGCTGGTCTTCACGCGCGCGCCGCGTCCACTGCCCAGGCTGCAACTTGGCGTGCCTTCCGGCGCAACGGCAGGGTCGACGATCGAGCTGACGATCAAGTCGAGCGAGGCGCCGCTTGAGGGCACCCTGCGCGTTGTGCATTTGGAGTTCACGCCGCCCTCCGGGAAAGTGTACGAACTCTACTCGCAGAATGTGCTGGTGTCCTCTTCGTCGCAAACTGTCCGGGTTCCAATCGCGGCCAACGATCCTCAAGGGACGTGGAGTGTGCGGGGGCACGATTTGATGAGCGGGCAGATCTCCGAGGGATCTTTCACCGTGCGTCCGCGTGGGTGAAGCTGAGACTTCGAGGCGGCGTCCTGCAATCCGGCGCGAAGGGCCAAAGGACGCATCAGCCCTACTGCGCCTCAAGGAAGATGAGTAGGCAATGTGATTGATTTGTTCTGGGGGAGCGGAGCAGAGGGTTTGCGATTGGATTGAGGCTTGAGGTGCGGGAGGGAATCGAGGATTCCCTCCCGCGCCCGAGAGGTTATTGCACGTCGCTCACCTTGCCATCTTTGAAGGTGACCTTCATGCCGTTGTAGTAGTAGATGACCTTGACGCCCAGATTCGCGATCCTGGTGGGTGTGCCGAGGGCGGCTTGCACCTGGTCGATGGACTGGCCCAGTTCCACAGATGCGGGAGCAGGAGCGGCTGCTGGCGCCGCGGGAGCAGCATCGGCTGCGCCTGCCGGTGGCGCCGCGCCTCCGCTATCCTGAGCGGCCTCGGCGGTTACGTCCTTCTCGGAAGCCGCGGCCTGCTGGTCCTGCGCCTGGATGTCGGCGCCCACGTTGGCCTCCGGCGGAGGCGCAACAGCAGCATACTGCGATTGAACCGGTGGCGCCGCGGCGGAAGGCGGAGCCGCGGGCAATCCGCCCGTGCCCTGCTTGTCCTGCAGGTCCTTGAGACCCTGGTCGATGGTCTCACGCATGTGGTTCTGCATCTCCTGCAGGTCAGTCAACTGCACCTGCACGGTGAGCGAGATCTGGCACTCGGGGTTGCCCTTGCTGGAGAGAATGACGAGGTTCGCCGAGGTTGCATCGGCGGCCGGTGCATCCCGGAGCTGCAGGGTGTCGCCGTCGCTGACCACACACTCCTGGCCGGAGGTATCGGTTACATCCAGGTTGCCGCCGGCGACGAAGACGTGCGGATGGCCGTCGCTGAGGAGGCGGGCGATGCCGCTGGAGCCGGGATCGACGTCCTGGCTGGCGGCGTTCTGCGTAGCTTCCTGATTCTCAAGCGCCAACTGGTTTCTCACTTCGTCGGCGATCATCTGCTTGACCTCAGGAGTGAGCGCGGGCGCGCCGCCTGGGGCAGGGGGTGCTCCAGCTTCTTCCTGAGCTTCCTGGTGCGCCGCATAGGCGGCCTGCAAATCCTGCGAAATGATGTAGTCGGTGAGCCAGAAGGCGGCCGAGGGGTAAACCGGATAGGGCTGGAAGTAGCCGCCGTAGAAGCCGAACCAGGGGTTACCGCCCCATCCCCAACCGAATGCGATGGGCGCGGCCCACGGGTTGTAGGCCCATCCGTAAAAGCCCGCGCCATAGTAGAAGCCTGGGGCATAGACGTTCAGCATCAAACCGCGATAGCCATAGCCGCGATAGAAGCGGTTGTATTCGTGGCCATGGTAGAAGTAGGAGCGTCGTGCAAAATCGTGGCCGTGGTAGCTGTAGCCGCGCTCGACATAGCCTCGGCGTCCCCGCTCTGAAACCATGCGGCTGCCATCATGGCGCTGGACCGAGACTCTGCGGCCGCCGCCCAGATTGTTATGGGTGTCCATGCCGCGCTTGGCGTCATGCACGTCGCTGACCTTGCCGCCGGGGCGGGTGCGCACGGCGCTGCCGCTCTTGGTGACTTTCTCAGAGCTGCCTTTGGGTGCGGCACCGGACTTGATGGGCGAGGCTTTTCCTCCTCCGCTCGCTCCAGGGTGTCCGGCAGAGGCTCCGCCGCCGGGGCGCGCGCCGCCGGCTGCTCCACCGGGATGTGTTGCACCGCCGGCTGCACCACCAGGGTGGGCGCCGCCGGTAGTGGTCGCTCCGTGCTGCGCGCCGGCGCCATTGGCCGTTGGACCGTGCGTGCCGCCGTTTGCCGACGGCCCGTGGGTCGCTGCCGCACCGTTGGCCGTTGGTCCGCCGTGCGAGGCGGCGCCGTTGGCGGAGCCGCCAGGCCTTGCGCCGCCTGCGGCAGACCCGCCGGACTTGGGAGCGGCGGCAGGCGCCTTGGGCGCGGGCGCAGCTTTGGGAGCCGGCGCGGCAGGCTTCTTTTGAGCGTTGGCTGCACTTGCCGAGCAGCCGATCACCAGCAGCCCGCCAAGAATCAGCGCCGCTGAACCGTCTGCGATGGATTTGCGAAAGGTGTCCATAGTCATCTGTTCCTCATTCCTGTCTGTTTTGCGCACCATTCGATCAGCGCGGGGATTCTATTCAACGTTGCTGACTTTTCCGTTGGTGAAGGTTACCTTCATATCCTTGTAATAGAAGATTTCCTTCGCTCCCAGCTTGGCGATCCTCACTGGTTGACCGAAGCCTGCGGTTACCTGGTCCTTGGTCTGGCCGATGGCGATGGTCGGCGGCGGTGCATCGGACGGTGGAGGTGGAGGCGCAATCATTGCCATAGGGGCTGGAGCCGGGGCGGCAGGGGCTGCGGCCGCCTGGTTGCCCTGATCGGTCTGGCCGCCCTTGTCACCGCTGTCGTCTGGAGGCTGCACCGTAATCAGTTCCGAGAAGGTTTTCACGAAGTCGTCGGGCGCAGGCACCGAACCCTTCTGGAAGGGGAATTTGATCTCGCCGTAATAGCGAACCTGATTGCCTTGCGGATCGGGGTAGGGATCGGAAAAGGTGCTGACCAGAATGCCATCTTTTTGAACGGCAACGCCAGTGACCCAAAATTTCTCTCCGGCGACGAACTTGCGCGATGCGCAGCCGTTGTTGGCCGCGTCCGTGACGCTGCCGCCACCACCGAAGGGAAGACGGCTTTTGAGAAAGGACTTGGCGGCGTCCTTGGCGCGGTTGTTGTAATTCGCGGTGAGAGTGCCGGCGCTGTAGCTGTTTGAAAACGCGTAGGAGGAGGAGGAGCTGCACATCATCAGCCCATCCTTTTGCAGGACCACGACATCGCCCGCGGTGACTATATCCGAGTGGTCGGCGGTGGGCTTTGTGACCTTGACCTGAGAAACGAGTTTGGCCTGGATGAGCGTAGCTGGATCGCCTGCCTGCGCCTGAATCCCGACCGCGAGAACCGCCGTCATTGCCGCGAAACCGAATGCACCGAGCCTCTGCGCTTTAACCATGATCCACGTCCATTTCATAGGTTGCGGGGATGATTGCTATGTGCCCGAAAAGGTAAATCACGCCATGCGCTATGTCAAGCAAAAGTATGGAGAAGCAATGCGCCGGTGTTCTTCTTGCTCCAACACACTAATAAAACGAAAGTTCCGAAGAATTTCATTTTTCTCTTCCGGGATAGTTGAATCAGGGCGGTGAAGATATCAGGCGGACAATGCGAGTAACAGAATACAGGTGATGTTATCCTGGCCGCCGCGCTGCTTGGCGAGGTCGATCAGGTTGAAGCATGCAGAGTCGAATGTGGACGCGCCCAGCACGGAGGCGATCTCTTCCTGCCCAAAGTAGCGGGTGAGGCCGTCGGTGGCGAGCAGCACGGCGGTTCCGTGCTTCAGATCGACGGAGAAGAAATCGGGTTGCACTTCAGCGGATACTCCCACGGCGCGGGTAATTACGGACTCCATGCCGCGCAGGTCGGCGGTGTGTGCGTTCTCAATGGTCAGTGTGCCGTTGCGGATAAGTTCGTTGATATAGGAATGGTCGACGGTAAGCTGCACGCACTGGTCATCCTGGATGATATAGGCACGGCTGTCGCCCACGTTGCCAACGATGAGTTTGTTTCCATCCAGGGCGGCAACTACCGCGGTGGTTCCCATGCCCCGGTTCTCAGGAATCTGTCCGTTCTGCCACACATCCGTATTTGCGGCGTTGAGAGCCACCAGCAGTTGGGTGCTGATGGGCGCGCCCGAGTCAGCCGTAGCGGCAAAGCTGTTGACGATGGCAGCAACGGCAAGCGCACTTGCGACTTCACCGCTGGCCATTCCACCCATGCCGTCGCATACGACGAAGAGGCCGAGCGACTCGTTGTAACCGAAGGCGTCTTCGTTGTTGGTGCGCACGCAGCCCATGTCGCTGAGGGCCGAGACGGCGATATGGAGCGGTGCGGACGCGGCTTCCAGCGCGGCCGGCTCGAGAGGGGCCTCGGGCGTTGAGGTGATGGGCAAAAGATCGTTGGTGAAGTCTTCGGTCATGGTCTCCGCTCAGATTCTAAAGCAGCTAGCGAGGTGAGTCTGAAGTTCATTGCATAAATGACGAGAGCAACAGCAGATCCTTCGACTCACCACCCCCAGGCTGAAGTACGCCTGGGGCCCCGTTCGCTCAGGATGACACTCTCTTTGAGGGGTAAAAGGTTATTCGAATTACGAAGCGAGTTTTAGACTCAGGACACTAGCGAGCTACGTTCGATACGCAGCGGAACCCTTTCATGAATTCCGGGTTCAGCAAAGGTGCGCCGGGGCCTGAGGCGTCAAAAAGGACGATTTCAGGAGCCTGGTTGTTGAAAGTGAAAGAGAACTTCAGACGGTTGGGAGCGATCTGCGGCGCTGAGTAGCTGAAGTGGAAGACCGACCAGGGGCCGGCCATCTGCGGCGCGGTGTTCTTCTGCGTGGCGAGCGTGATCTTGCTCGATGGCTGCGAGACCCAGTGGAATGTAGCCGACTGTCCGCCTGCGCCGATCTGTTTGCCATCGATGTTGAGCACCGCATCGGAGACTCCGGGCGACTTCAATTCGTTGAGGGTGAAGTCGAGCGAAGGCTGATTTCCGCTGGTGTAGAGCGTCGAGGAAATCTTTTGCGCTTTATCCAGGAAGGAGATGAAACCTGGGTTGATGTGTACGGCGGAGCCGGGGGCAACGGCGAATTGGCCGCCTTGCTGAACAACGAGGGCGCGCAGCGATGTGTTGTAGAACTGGGCGAACGATCCCGAGGCCGGCGCGAAGATCTGGGCGACTTCATCGACGCTGGCTTCATTGGGCGAGGACGGATTGAAGGGGAACTTGGTGAGCAGCGGATCAAGCTGGCTGCAGAAGGCTTTGGCTGCACCACCGGCGGCGGCTGCGGGCGCTTGTGCGGCGAGATTCTTGGTGGAGGTGATGGGCGCTTCAAGCAGGGCGAAGCTGGTCCTGTCCATGTTGCCGGCTGCGTCAGGCAGGAAGGTGTTGCGGAGGGTTTCGGCAGCCTGGTCCGCGGTGATGGCGGCTTGCGTCACGGGCGCCGCGGCGGTGGGATCGTTGGCGCTGGTGGCATTGAGGGTGAGGTTTTTCACCGCGCCTTCAAGGCCCTGCAGGGACTGAATGTATCCCTGGTTGGATTGGCTGATGAGGCGGCTGTCGCCGTTTGAAGGCGGCACAACGGTCTGCGGCGCCTGGAAGGCGGACGAGATTTCAGGCGCGGCCACGCTGGTGTTGGTGGAGATGAGCGAGAAGAGCTCGAGCATTGCCGAGGTGTTGGAGTCGAGCGCGCCGAGCTTGTTGCCGGCGTCGGCGAAGTTGCGATATTGCACGAACTGCGCCTTGGTGAGATAGGTGCGCCAAGTCTGGATGTAGTCGGCGAAATAAGCCTTCTTCAACTGGTCAGAGAGCGCGACGCGATCGATGGGCGGACCGGAGGAGGGGCCAAGCACCCATTCCTCGCCACGGAAATAGGGGTCGGGATGCAGGATCGCGTCCTGCATGAAGGCGAAGCCAACCTTGCTGAACGCGCCTTGCACCGGATAGTTGTCAAAGATGTATTGCGCGGAGCCGGGGAACTTGCTGTTGAAGTCGAAGGAAGGGACCTTGTGATTGGCGGCGGCGAGCATGCTCTGGTAGACATGCTGGAATCCCTGGAAGCCGTTGAGATAGGTGCGCGCGTGCGCGACGACAACGTCGTTGCGCGAGCCTCCAACGCCGGACATGCAGGAGGACGGACCGGGAAGCAGGTTGGCGTAGAAGGTGAACTGGGCTTGAGCCAGAGTAGCGACGGCAGGATCGGGCGTGGCGCTGCCGGTCCACTCGGTGAGCAGGGCAGAGGGAAGAAAGTCGACCGTGTCCTGCGCCGAGTCGGGGTCGGGATTGGAGGCCGTGATGAGGTAGGCCTTCAGCGGACGGTAGGCTGCGCTGTAGTCGGAGTCGGGCGCGGGAACATCGGGGACGGCGCGCAACTTGTTGATGATCGCGGCCTGCGTGGGCGCAAGCAGCAGCGTGCGGAATTTGTTGGCGTAGGCCTGGCAGGCGACCGGGTAAAGAGCGTCGCCATGATAGAGGCCCATGCGATCCATCAGCGGCGGACCGTCCTTGCGATAGCGGGACAACTCATCGAGAATCGCGCGCAGCTTGTCGAGGGAATCGAGATCGCCCTGTGCGGCGAATCCGCCTGTGGCTACGGGAGAAACGGGCGCGGCGGCGGCTTTGGCAACACGCTCTTCGAGCGCGTGGTTGTTGAAGAACGAGATGGTCGCCAGGCCAAGCACGATGAGAATCAGCAGGCTTGCGGTCGCCAGCAATGTGCGCTTGAGAACGCTGGTGCGGGTGCTGGCGCGGCTGGTTTCGAGAGCGGATTTGTCGGCGAGAAGAATCTTTGAGAACAGGTGCGGGAGAAAGACCCACTGCGCAACTTTGCGCGTGCCGCCACGGCGCGACTGGGGCGCGGCCGGCTGCTGGAACTGCGCGGCGAGTGAGAAGATGCGCGTGGCGCCGGCGTCGACTGGCGCCGCGGCCTGCGGCTGCGCGGGGCCGACTTCAAGCACATCTTCAACGATGTGGGCGCGCATGCCGGCGAAGAAGAAGCCACGCAGGAATGGATTGACGCCGATCTGGCTGGGACGCGCGACTTCCGCGAGAAAGCCAACGACGCCGGCGCGGAGCTTGCGCAGATCGCGCGGGAACTCATAGGCGCGGGCGAGGTCCTGAAGTTCGCCGCCGCGGGAGAGAATGTCGAGACGAAACTCCGCGAGTGCGTAGAGAAGCTGGTCGAAGCGCGCACCGATCTGGGCGGAAGCCTGCTCGGTATAGAGGCCGGTGCCTGTTGAAAGAGAAGAGAGCAGCGAGCCGATGGGCAGCTTGACTTCCTCTTCCGAAAGGCGGTTCACGTAATCGGCAAAGGGGGTGACGCGATCGAGTTTTGTGAACAGCACATAAATGGGGAGCGAGATGCCGAGCGTTTGGGAGAGTTGGCGGAGGCGCTCATTGAGCATCTGCGCAAGGGCGCGAATCTGCTCCGTGGTGTTGGGCGCGAGGATGCGCTCAATGCTGACGCAGACGACGACGGAGCGCGCAGGGAGGCGGCTGTCTCCGAAGATGGAGCCGAGGCGCGCGGGGATGGTGGCGCGAACCAGGCGCAGCCACAACGGTGGTTGACGCAGCAGCGCGCCGCCGGCTTCAGCGAGCACATAGTCGCCGGCCAGCCAGAGATTGGCGAGTTGGGTGGGAACGATCTGGCCGTCCTGGTAAACATTGCCAGCGAGCAACTCGGGATCGAGGCCGGATTGGAGCACGGTCTGGGTCTTGGCGGAGTTTTCATCGCCGATGACGTAGATGAGCGGCAGGCCTGCGAGCGATTTTGCGCCGGCGCGTCCGGCCTGGCGCACCTTGGCGTCGGCATCGCGCAGCACGGTATTCAAGTTGATGGCGTCGGGTGTATCGCCGCCGGAGAAAGATGCGGAGCCGCCGCTCGACTTGCCGAGTATCCAGACGACGAAGCCGACGGCCAGCGCGCCGAACAGGCCAAGGATCACGCAGAACAGGATGAGCTTGGGGCCTTCAAAATGCAGGGCGAATCCGCCCCAGATGACGAGGGCCAGATAAACCAGGAAGATGAGTATCCCAATCAGCACGCGTTTCACAGGGACACCTCCGAACGGCTGGTTGACAACCGAAGAGGCGGCGTTTCATGGGCGTGGGTGACAGAGGATTGCTCCTGTACCGCGGGAACCGACTGGCCGAGCACAAAGATGTAGCCGACATAGGCCAGCACGGTGACTACGAAGAGCAGAACGGTGGTGATGAGCAGGTTGCGCACCCACGGATCGCCCTTGGGCGCAGGCGGTGCGGCCGGCGTCTCCGCGGGACGGAAGAGCGCGTAGGAGCCGCGGATGCGCGTGATTTTTTCCCGGATGCGTTGGAGGATATTGTGAATCTCCGACGAGTCCCCGAAGGCGAAGCGGCCGCGATAGCCGAGTTGGAGGCAGAGAGCGTGCAGTTCGAGCACGTCGGCGACTTCGGCGGATTCGGGACGATTGAGCAGCTCGGTGACGTTGCGAAAGAAGTTTTCTCCCGCGAAGTGTCCACCGAACATCTCTTCCTGGAGCGGACGGCGGGCCCAGTCAGCGAAGGTGGGGTCTTTGGAGTTGAGCACGCTTTCATCAAGGAAGCCGATCATGGCGTAGATGGCCATCTTGGAGGCTTCATCGCTGTAGCCCAGGGTGGATGCATCTTTGACCGCGGCTGAAATCATCTTGCGCAACGTGGCGCGGAAGGTGTCGGCATTTTCAACGCGCTGAACAAAGAAGCGCGTGCGCAGAATGACGGTGAAGACTTCCTGAAAGCAGAGCGCAAGGTTGTTGGTCCTCAGCTCTGGAGGAGCGGGAGCTTGTGGGGGAGTCATTCGGAGGTCTCCATGATGATGGTGAGGTCGAACGTTGCGTCACCGAGGTCGCCGGGCAGATAGACGCCGACCTGTTTGGTCTGGAGAATGTGCTGCCAGCATGCGCCGCTGAGGGAGACGGAGAAGTAGTGCATGTCCGCCTGCGAGTGAAGCGCGGCAGGTGGAACGGGAACATGCATCAGCTCAAGGCCGGGAAGCGCGCGCTGCACAAGTTTGCCGACGCCTTCCGCGGAACAGACTTTGACGAGCCGGGGCGTCTGACGAAGAAGGACGGATTCAGTGACGGAGGAGCGGATGCCGAAGATCCAGCGCGCCCGGCGCAGGCAGCGCTCGTCTTTCACGTCAGCGGCGTAGACGTAGTTGTCCGCTTTGCGGAACTGGAGCGTAATTGTGTTGGAGGGCGCGACTACTTCAAGGTAACGGCGGATGAGAATATCCAGATCCCTGAATGTGGTGGTGAGGTCGAGATGACGATAGGGCGGGATCTGGTCCTGCGCGGATTCGAGGGCAAAGGTGCTGAGCGAGCCGGCCAGGCGGGCCAGATCGCGATAGACCTCTTCAGGATGGCTGCGGCGGTCCTGCAGATGATGGCGCAGGGCGGGAAGCGTGGAGCAGAGCGAATGAAGAAACCAGTAGTTGGCGACATCGAGAGCGGAGGTGCCGAGTTCAAAGCGGCCGGAGCTGAGGCGAAGGTTGCGGGTGGAGGAGATTTTCTCGTCGATGGCCTGGGTGAGACGGTGCAGCAGCAGAACCAGGCTCTGGCTGGCGCCGATGCGGAGGCTAGGGGGAATGAACTCGGGGTCGGAGATGAATCCGCCGGCGCCGTCGCGGACAATGCGCGCGATGGGGAAGGAGATGGTGTCTGTCGCGAGCTGCGCCTGGCTCAGGAGGACGAGGTTCTTGCGGGCGAAGGAGACGCTGTTTTCGCCCTGGCCGACGGACTCATCGCGAAGCGTGCGCTGCACTGCGCCGTAGCGCGCGCTTGCGCCGCCGCCAAGATCGCAGTCAAGGCCCTGATCGAGGCGCGGCGGAATTGCCAGGTGCAGAACGATCTCGCTGTCGGTGGATGAAAAGAGGCTGTTGAGGTTGGCAGGTTCGGGAACCGAGTCGCAGTCAGGAAGATCGAAGATGAGGCCGTCGGGAAGAATTCCGGAGGCGAAGTTGAGGATGGCGAGCCCGTTGCGCAGGGCCTCGGTGTCAATGGAGAAATGAAGAAATCCCCACGGATCCTGACGCAGATTGGAGCTCAGGAACCACAGCGTGTCTTCAAAATACCGGCTTTGCGTCTGGAAATGATGGGGGCCGAGATGCATGCCTTCCGACCAGACGACGCGCGACAGAAACTTCATAGGAGGGAGACCACCGTGGGCGAGAGTTGGAGATCAGTTATGCTTCCAAACCGATACAAGGCGAAGGTGAAGTAACTGCAGTTTGAACTTCATTGAGAGAGCCAGCTGCCAGTCCGGACGGGGCCTGAAAACCCTTGGTCGAGCCGATTCGTCCGGTGAGTTGAGGCGCAAGCGCATTATACGCAAAATCTTTTTTGGCTGAACAGGTAAATCGGGAGCAGCGAATGGTTTATGCTACCCGCATCGCACCGGAGGCCGGAATTTATGGACAAACCGACAACACCTGCTGGACCGAACGCTTCGAATTCTGCGTGGCCGGAGGATTCCAGTTCGGGACAGGGCTTCGGAGCAACCGGCATCTTCGGGACGGTGAACGAGCCGGAGGCGGCGAAGGATGGTGCGGATTCAAGCGCCGAGCCGGACCCCCTGGTCAAGTGGCTGAGCGAGCCGCCGAAACCGCAAACGGCGCCGCCGCCGATTACGAAGGACTTTGCCGAGCCGGTGGTACACAAGGTGGTGTTTGGCGGAGGCGGGGCGGAGAGTTCGCCGCAACTGCTGGACCGCATGCGGCAGGCGTCTCTGGAACGAGCAGCCACGGAAAGACCGGCAGCTCCAGAAGCGGGGAACAAAGGCAGCGGAGGGTTTACGGAACTGCTGCGGACGCTGAGCAGCGAACCGGGTGCGCCGCCTGCTGCGCCGCAAGCGACGGGGCAACAGACGCCTGCACCTGCGCAGAATTCCGGATTTACCTCGTTGCTGCGGACGCTGGGCACGCCGGAGCCGGCAGAAGCGCCTTACAAACCGGCGACACCGCCAAGCGCTCCAGCGCCGGGCGGATTTACAGAGTTGTTACGGGCAACTTCAGGGGATTCTCCGGAGTTTTCCAGCCCCAGAGCGCAGAGCCCCGCATGGGCAGAGCCGGCCGCCAGCGTTGCTGCACCCGGTGAAAGCAAGCCTGGCGCGTTCACGCAGATGTTCGGGACATTCACCGGCGGAAGTTCCTCTGCGCCGCCGGAGCCGGTGGAAGCTCCGCGGCCGGGAGCGGGGTCGTTTACCAGGATGCTCTCGCTGGAGCAGCAATCCGGTCCCGCTGCCTCGGCCTTTCAGGAAGAGCGGAGACCTTTGCCGGGGCCCGTCGATTATGGCCAGGCGCCGCGCGCCGAGAGCCCTGCACCGAATCGCGATCCGTTTGCGCCTGCTCCGTTGCCGGAACCGACCCCGCAGAATGCGCCGGGCGGGTCGGGAATGGGGATTACGCGGCTGATTCAGATGCTGGACGAGCCGTCGAAGGCGCCCGCGCCACGATACGAACCTGCGCCGGTGAGCCCGCCGCCTGGGCCTGAACCGGGCGTGTGGACACAGACGTTTGCGTCGCTCGCCCAGTCGAATGAAGTTTCTGCGCCGCCGGCGAAGACGCCGGATTGGGCACCGAGGCCGGCCGCACCGGCCTACCCTATAGCACCGCCGGTGGTTGAGCCCGTCCTGAATAAACCGCCGGCTCCGTCGGCTGCCGGGCCGAGCGAGTTTACGCGCATACTGGATGCTTCGCGGATTCGCGAATTATCGATGAAAGGCGGCGCGGCGGCAACTCCGCTTGCCGTGCCGCAGAGCTTTACCCCCGCCGCTCCGCCGACGCCTAATTTTCAGATGCCGGCGCCGCCGCCGATGCAGATGCCTGGATTGGGCGGCATGCCGCATCCGGGCGGATTTACACCGCCGCAGGTTCCGAGTTATCCGATGAGTTATCCGCCGCAGGCAGTAGGGATGCCGCAAATGGGGGGTATGCCGCAGGCGCCGGGGATGCAGATGCCGTCAGCGCCATTGCCGCCTGTTCCGCAGATTCCAGCGGTCAAGCCGCCTGATGCAACGGCGGGGAAGACGCAGCAGATGCTGGTCATCATGGGCGTTGTGATCATCGTTTTGCTGGTGGCGATCCTGGTGACGGTGATCTTTCTGATGAAGCACTAACTTGACCGGCGTGGTCGCGGGTGCAAGCCGCGATTAGAAGATGCGGACGGTCACGAGGTTCAAAAGCACTCTCTGCTGATTGACCGGGTTGGTAAGGTAGTTGGCTGTGGACTGCACCAGCGCATCTGCGGTTCCCACCACGTTAGAGCAGACATTGGCTCCGGCGCCGATACTCCCGCCTGCCTTTGACGCCGCGCCGCAGCCGAGGATCAGCGGCATATAGATCAAGTGAACTCCGCCTGTAATGACGCCGGCAAGCGTCTTCTGGGCCACGATGCTGGTGAGAAGCGAGAGCTGCTGGGCTTTGGATATGCCGCTACTGTTCGATTTGTAGACCTTCTCAAACTGGGGAGCCATCTGCATGACGTTGCTCGCTAGCGACGCCACCGTGGCCAAGTTGCCCAACCATTTGGCGTACGGACTGATGACGCTGTAGGCAGATCCCCAGCGTGCGCTAACCACCATACCGCGAAAGTCGCCCGCTGAGTTGACCGCCGCCACATCGGTCATCCAGTTGTAGGATCGGAACGCTTCCAGTCCGGTGATGGCGCGGAACCCGTTGATCGCGTAACTGGTGTTGCCGGCGATCACGTCGGTTTTGTGCGCAATTACGGTCAGGCTGTCGACTTCACTTCCCATGGCTCGGCCTCATTTTTGATTTTGTGCGCAAGACTACGCCTGCCCGCGGAATCGCGTCAAGGCGCGTGGATGCTGAGAAACGGGCGGACCAAGGACCACAGGCAAGGATCGGCGTCGAAAGCAGGCGCGTCAGGCGGGCTGGGCGAGCAGAATGATCAGCTCCATCTGCGGGTTCAGAATTTCGGAGGGGGCGTAGACGGCGAAGTTGCGGGCGCGCTGCACCGACTCCCACACCGGGCCGCTGGCTTCAATGGCGAAGTACTGGTGGCGCAGTTTTACGGGAATCGAGCGCGGCGGCGTGGGGACGTGCTGCAGGCGCAGACCGGGCAGGGCATTGCGAATGAGGGTTTCAAGCTGCGTGGCGGAGCAGGCCTTGAGGAGTTTCGGAGCGCGGTCGATCAGGTCCGCGTCGCGGACATCGGCTGAGATGGCCAGGTAGAATCGCGAGCCTTCGAAGTAAGAGTCCTTGTCGATCGATGTGGCATAGATGGTGTCGCGAACCATCTTGAGCGGCAGCGCGACAAAGTTGCTGGGCACCACGGTCTCGAGCATTACGCGGATCATGCGGTCGAGTTCTCCGAAGCAGGCGCCGAGCTGCTCGTGGTTGTAGGCGGGCAGATCTTTGGGAGCGATTTTGCTTGAAAAAGCGGTGAGGGCGCCGGCCAGGTCAGAGAACTCGCCGAACAGCAGTTCGGGCTGGATGTTGGTGGATTCGAGGAAGTGGCGCAGCACAGGCAGATGGCTGTTGATGGTGTAGAGCAGCCAGAAGTTGGCCACGTCAGAGGCGGAAAAGTCGGCCAGCGACTGGTTTTTCTGGCGGCGAGCGCCGGAGAGTTGGCTGCCGCGCGCCACCAGCAGTTCCACCATGTTGCTGAGGATGCGCTTGAGGGTGGGGTGGGCGTGAATGTCGATCAGCGGCGGAATGTAGGTGGGGTCGACCTGGTAGAGGCCGGTCTCGGAACGCAGAATGCGGATGAAGCCGAGAATGACCGAGCCCTCGCGGTTTTCGCCTTCGGCAAGGATCTGCATGTTCTTGCGCGCCACCTGGACCGGCTTTTCGCCGCTGCCGGTGTTTTCGTCGCGGACCATGAGCAATTGCGCCAGAAAGCGCGTACTGACGCTGGAGCGGTTGACTGATACGTTCATGCCGCCTTGCAGGTATTCGGGCACGGCAAGGGAGAAGGTGCAGCTCTGGCGGCCATCCTGGAAACACTCGTCGAGCACGCGAGCCGGCGGCGGATATTCCGAGGCGGGAATGTCGAGGGGCAGCGCGTCGGGAAAGATGCCGGAGGCCAGGGTGATGGCCAGCCTGCCCTCCGAGAGGGCCTTGGTGTCGATCTGAATTTCACGAAAGCCCCAGGACCGGGCGTTCAGCGAGTCCAGGTAGAAGCGCGCACTGTCTTCAACAAACCGCTCCTGCGCCTGCAGGTGCTGGGGCGAGAGGAAGGTGCCTTTGGACCAGATGACGGGTTGGAGCTGTCGCATTTTCTTCTGCAACCTCGGCTGAGTATTGCATATTACTCTACCGGCAGAATCGAATCGGTGTCCAAAAAAGGAATCGCCGGGGATTTGCCGGTATTGAGGTTGGCAGGCGATCCCCGGCCGGTGATACGTGAAGAAAAGTTCGGGCAAGGGAGCGTTTGTTCCGCAACGGCGGAGGTGGTATAAGTTGTACCTACCCGCGGCGGAGTTAGTCTCACCTGGTTGTGGCCTGGCGCGAGCGGTCACTGATCAACTGTGAGTTGCAGGAAACCGGTGTGGATCCGAAGGCCGTCAAAAACGGCGAAGAGAACGAAAAGCGCGGTCTGAAAAGGCGATGGTTGCATGAGAGCGCGGCGAAAAAGATCTTTCTTGAGAAAAATTGAGAACTATTGTTTCTGCTGTGTGTCGTTAGGGATTAGCCTTGGGTGGCAACAACTTCAGTCGGAAAAATCCAGTGGACAGCAAGCGCTGGTTTGTGGTTTCTTTGGTTGAATTGATTCCAATCGCATTACCGGAGCGTTATGGCAAGAGAGAGCACTCAGCAGAAACTCAGTCGCGTCCGGGCCCCCCGGGTGCAGATTACCTACGACGTTGAAGTAGGGAACGCCATCGAGATGAAGGAATTGCCCTTCGTGATGGGTGTTTTGGGCGACCTGACGGGACAGCCCGAGAAACCTCTTGCGGCCCTGAAGGATCGCAAGTTCGTGGAGATCAACCCAGACAACTTCGACAGCGTGCTCAAGGGCATGTCGCCTCATCTGAAGTTCTCAGTGGAGAACAAGCTGAGCTCCGACCCCAGGGCGGGCCAGGTTGGAGTGGATCTGCACTTTGACAAGCTGGATGATTTCGATCCTGGGGCAGTGGCGCAGCAGGTTGAACCGATCAAGGAACTGCTGGACCTGCGCACACGGTTGTCGAACCTGCGTGGAAGCCTGCAGGGCAACGACCAGCTGGACCAGGCGCTGTTCGACGCAGTGACCAAGACCGAGGAACTGAACAAGCTGCGCGCCGAAATTGGTGGAAAGCCTGAGGGGGACAAGAAATGAGCAGCCCTGCGAATCCATTGGCGGCACAGTCCGCCGAGACACAGACGACCGAAGTATCGCTGCTGGATCAGATTGTTTTCCAAGGCCGTTTTGGCAAGGACACCCAGGCCCAGGAGCGCGGCAAGGACATGGTGAAGGAGTTCGTCAACCAGGTTCTTGAAGGCAAGATGACGCTCAGCCGGGACGCCGAAGCCAGCATTGGAACGCGCATTGCCGAGATTGATCGCCTGATCTCACTGCAACTGAACGAGGTGTTGCATCACCCCGCATTCCAGAAGCTGGAAGCGACGTGGCGGGGCATCAAGCATCTGCTTGACCAGAGCGAGACCAACGACGGGCTGAAGATCAAGCTGCTGAATGTCTCAAAGAAGGACCTTCTCAGGGATTTGCAGCGTGCGCCGGAGTTCGATCAGAGCGCCTTCTTCAAAAAGGTGTATGAGGAGGAATTTGGCGTATTTGGCGGATCTCCCTTTGCGGCTATGGTGGGCGACTACGAGTTTGGACGCAGCAACGAAGACGTGGAACTTCTGGAACGGGTATCGCAGGTTGCTTCGGCGGCTCATGCACCGTTCTTGTCGGCTGCCGCGCCGGAGTTGATGAACCTGACCGAATTCGGCCAGCTTTCCGGCATCCGCGACGTTTCCAAGGTCTTCGACAGCACGGAATACGCCAAGTGGAAGTCGTTCCGGGCTTCGGACGACTCGCGCTACGTGGCGCTGACCATGCCTCATGTGTTGATGCGTGAGCCGTACGGCAAGGACACGCGGCAGATTGAAGAGTTTGCCTACGAAGAGGGCGTGGACGGCAAGGACCACTCGAAGTATCTGTGGGGCAATGCCGCCTATGCGCTGGGAGCGCGGCTGACGCAGTCGTATGCCAAGTACGGGTGGTGCGCATCGATCCGCGGCGTGGAGAACGGCGGCCTGGTAGAAGGGCTCGCGACGCACAACTTCCGCACGGATGAGGGCGACGTGGCGCTGAAATGTCCCACGGAAGTCAGCATCACGGATCGCCGCGAAAAAGAACTCGCGGACCAGGGACTGGTGCCGCTGGTGCACTGCAAGGGAACCGACTACGCGGCTTTTTTCAGCGTGCAGACGGCCAACAAGCCCAAGGTCTACGACAAGCCGGAGGCCAATGCCAACGCGCGGCTCTCGGCGCAGCTTCCGTACATGCTGGCCATGTCCCGCTTTGCGCATTACCTGAAAGCGATGATGCGCGACAAACTGGGCAGCACGATGAGCCGGTCACAGGCGGAGCAGTACCTGAATCAGTGGATCGCCAATTACGTGGTGATGGACGACAATGCATCTGCTTCGGCCAAGGCAGAGAAGCCGCTGCGCGAGGCGCGTATTGAAGTTGTGGAAATTGCGGGGAAACCAGGTGCTCTGCGCGCCGTCGCGTTCCTACGTCCGCACTTCCAACTCGATGAACTCACAGTGTCTTTGAGGCTGGTAGCGGATCTGCCCCAACCCGCCGGCAAATAGCCGGACTGCTCCCTGTCTCTTGAACCCGAACTCCCCAACCGGCCTTGAAGCAAGGCCAGACACGAAAGGATCGTACTATGCCAATTGATGCGTATCTGAAAATCAAAGAGGCCAAGGGTGAAGCAACCAACCCTAACTTCAAAGACCAGATTGTTCTGCAACACTTTAGCTGGGGGGCCGAACAGGTAAGTTCCGTGGGAGGCCAATCGGGCGGTTCCGGCGTGGGAAAGGCCCATCTGCACCCGATCACTTTTACCCATGCGGTGGACAAGTCAAGCGGACCCATGTTCAAAGCGTTGACCGGTGGGACGCACTTCGACGAGGCAACTTTGAGCGCGGTCAAGGCGGGCTCCTCGAAGCCGTACCTGGTCGTCGAACTCAAGAAGGTCTTCATCTCTTCGCTGCAGTTCTCCGCGACCGACGATCTTCCATTGGAGACAGTCACCCTGACCTACGGCGCCATCACGATCGAGTACTCCGTGCAGGACGACAAGGGCGTGACCACTTCTGCCGGGAAGCACGGATTCAACCTGCAAACTCTCCAACCTATCTAGGGAAAAATGACACCATTAGCGCTTTACCGCGAAGGGAAGCTGCGGGAAGCCATCAAGGCGCTTGGCGAAGAGTTGAGGTCGAATCCACTCGACGCCAGGCGCCGCACGTTCCTGTTCGAGCTTCTGTTGTTTTCCGGCGAGTATGACCGGGCAGAGAAGCAGCTGGATCTTCTGGCGGGAGCGAATGCAGAAGCTGCCGCGGGGACTCTACTCTATCGAAGTGCGCTGCACGCCGAGCGCACGCGCCAGGCCATGTTCTCCAACAAGGAGACGCCTCCATCCAGGGAGGGACCGGTTCACGACGGAACCTGGAACGGAAATGCCTTCAGCGAGATCGTCGATTCAGATCCGCGCATCGGCGCGAACCTTGAGGCATTCATCGCCGGAAGCTATACCTGGATTCCGATTCACTATCTGCGCAGAATCGAGATTGAGCCGGCCACGAGCCTGCGCGACCTGGTGTGGGCGCGGGCGCGTGTCGACACCAGCTCAGACTTTCGCCTGCAGGAACTTGGCGAGGTGCTGATCCCGGTCTTGTGCCCGCTGTCTTCCGGCCATCCCGATGAAACCGTTCAACTGGGTCGCGAGTCGGCATGGGAGGCGGATGAGACCTTTGGCGAAATTCCTTTCGGCGCGAAGACGATGGTCATCGATGGAGTCGATGTGCCGCTGCTTGAGATTCGCAGCGTAGTCTGGTCGGCCCCCGAGAAGGAGTCTCAAGATGCCTCTGCGTGAGGATTTGCTTGCGCCGATTGGGGGAGAGAATCCAGCGGGTGAGGACCTCTACTACGACAAGGTCTTCGATCAGGTAAAGGAAGCGCGGAGAGAAGAAGAGGACGATCTTCCGGCGGGCGATTGGGGACGATCGCAAGTCAAGAAGGCCGATCATCGTGCCGTGATCAAACTGGCCGGCGAGGCGCTGGCCAAACGCACCAAGGATCTTCGATTGGCCGGCTGGCTGGTGGAAGCGCACCTGCGTGTGGACGGCTTCCAGGTTCTTGCGCCGGGCATCGATTTGCTGCACTCGATGCAGGAGACTTTCTGGCCGACGCTCTATCCGGTGATCGAGGAAGGCAACGACCTTGAACTGCGGATGCTCGCGATCGAAACCGCGTCGCGGTTGATTGCCGCGGCGATTCGCAAAGTGCCCATCACGCGCGCGGGCTTGAACTATGAGAACTATCTTGAATCGCGCCTTGTCGGCTATGAGAAGGACGCGACCTCCGACTCCAAGGAAGAAGCGCGGAAAGACGCGATCGACCACGGCAAGCTGACGGCCGAAGATTTCGATGCGGCATTCGGGGCAAGTCCCAAAGCGCTTTACGCCGGTGCGGATGCGGCGCTGGCTGAATCGCTGGAAGCGCTGGAGCGCCTCGACCAATATCAGCAGGAGGCCTACGGGGACAACGCGCCGATTCTCTCGGGCTTGCAGACTGGAATCGCCGAGGTTCACCAGGTGGTGGTGCTGCTGCTCAATGAGAAGCGCAAGACCGAGCCTGACCCGGTGGCCAAGGTGGAGAAGCCCGCTGGAGAAGACGCCAGCGCGGAAGGCCACGCGGATACGGTAGCGGGAGATGGACCGGCGGCGCGCAGCTTCAAACGAAGAGAATCGCCGGGGCAGTTGAACGGGATTGACGACGCGTACTCGATGGTGGTGGAGAGCGCGGAGTTTCTGTTTGAGAACGATCCGCGGTCGCCGATTCCGTACCTGGTGTGCGCGGGCCTGCGATTTGGAGAGACGCGCATGCAGGGTGAAGTGCCTGCGCCTGGATTCGCGGTGGGGCCGACCCCGGAGATTCGGCAATCTCTGCGGGCGCTTGCCAACCGCGGCGCGTGGAACGAACTGATGCGTGCATCGCTGCCGATTCTTGCCAGTGAGTGCGCGCGGGCGTGGCTTGACCTGCACCGGTATATCTGGCGCGCCGGTCAGGAAACCGGCGCGGAGGCAATCTCAAACGCGGTGGTGGGAACCGTGCGCAGCCTGCTTGTGGTGCGGCCCGAGTTGCGGCACTGGACGCTTGAAGACGACACGGGAGCAGCCAACCCCGAGACGCAGCAGTGGCTGGATGCAACCGTTCTGCAGTAGCGCATTTGCATTGATTCCCGGAGGAAGCGTTGGCGCGACCCAAGTCCGACACTCTCATCACGCAGTCGCTGATCGACCGGCTGACCGACCGGGATCAGTGGCCGGAGACGCGCGCATCCTCGATCAGCATGTATCGCGAATCGCTCAAGCGGGACGTGGAGTGGCTGTTGAATACCAGGCAGCCGGTGATTCCGGAGTTGGAGTCGTATCCCGCGACGGCCGCGTCGGTGTTGAACTTTGGCTTGCCGGACTTTCACAACTTCACCGGTTCGCAGGGCAAGGAACAGAACGCCCTGACCGCGGCGCTGGAAAAGAGCATTCGCGTTTTTGAGCCGCGGATCAGCCAGCCGCGCGTGTTTTTAACCCGCTCCGATCAACTCAGCCGCAGCCTGCGGTTTCATATCGAGGGCCAGATTGTTTACGAAAACATGGATGAAGAAATCAAATTCGACACTGTGCTGGAACTGATCAGCGGCGAGTACGAGGTGAAGTAGCGCATGCGCGAAGAACTGCTGGAATACTATGAGCGCGAGCTGACCTATCTGCGACAGATGGGCGGAGAGTTTGCGCGCAAGTATCCCAAGGTTGCGGGAAGGCTTCTGCTCGATCCGGAGCGCTGCGACGATCCGCATGTGAGCCGGTTGCTGGAGGGCTTCGCGCTTCTTGCGGCGCGCGTGCACAAGCGCATCGACGACGATTTTCCCGAGATCAGCGAAGCTCTGACTCGGATCATTCATCCGGGTTATCTGAGGCCGACTCCTTCGATGACGATCGTGGAGTGCCAGCCGGACCCGGCGCAGGGAAAGAAGACAGCGGGCATGCGCATTCCTCGCGGGACGCCGCTGACGACCAAGGCGACGGTGGATGGATTGCCCTGCCGTTTTCAAACGGCCTACGACGTGGACCTTTGGCCGTTCTCGGTTGTGGCAGGGGAGTGGCGGCAGCCGGAGCGCATGCAGCGTTCGCCGCGTTCCTCTACCGGTGCCCAGGTTGCAGCCGCGGCGCGGTTGCGGCTGCGCTGTCAGAAAGATGTTGTCTTTACCGGGCTTCCGCTGTCGCGGCTGCGCTTTCACCTGGCCGGCGATGCGAGCGTGGTGTATTCGCTCTACGAGTTTTTCTCAGAAAAGTGCATTGAGGTTCAACTGCGCGATCCGAAGGATGAGAAGAGGCTGTTCACACTGGAACCGGAACGGTTGCAGATGGTCGGCTTCGATGCCGAAGAGAATCTGCTGCCGTTTGTGCGCCGATCGATGGACGGGCACAGGCTCTTGCAGGAATATTTTGCGCTGCCGGAGAAGTATCTGTTCTTCGATCTCGATGGGCTTGAACCGCTGGCGCAAAGCGGGTTTGGCGAGGAAGCGGAGATAGTCTTCCTGTTTTCAAGTTTCGAACGGCCAGAGCGGCAACAGGTGCTTGAACTGGGCGTAAACGAGCGGACCTTCCGGCTTGGGTGCACGCCGGCAATCAATCTCTTTCAGCAGTCATCGGAGCCTATCCTGCTGAACCAGGCGCGGCATGAGTACACCATTGTTCCCGATAGCCGGCACACGCGGGAGATGGAGATCTTCAGCATCGAGGAGGTGATTGCCTCCAATCCGCGACTGCGGCAATCGGTGGTGCTGGAGCCGATGCATGCGTATCGGCATCAGACGCGGGATCGGGAGGATCTCGCGTTTTGGGTCGCCAATCGCACACTGAATCAGTTTGGTGAGCGCGAGCCTTCCGTGACGACCATTTCCGTGGTTGATCTCAACGGAAACTTTACAGACCCCGAGGCCGATGTGCTGATGGTGCGCGCGCTTTGCACCAACTTCGATCTGCCCACACGTTTCCATTTCGGCGCCGAGGCGGGCGACTTCGACGTGGTCGGATTTCCCGCAGCGAAGACGGTGATTGGATTGCGGCGCCCGACGGCGAGCGTGAGCCCGAGCGGCGGCCCGGAGCATCTGTGGCGGTTGATCTCATTGCTCTCACTGAATTATCTTTCGCTCAACGAAGAAGGCCGCACCGCCATGCAGGAGATTCTGCGGCTGCATAACATGAGCGACACAACAGCCAGCGAAAACCAGGTGGGATCGATTCTGAAGATGCAATCGGCACCGGGCTTCGCCCTGGTGGACTCCGCCTACGGCCTGATTCCCGCGCGTGGAACGAAAGTTGAAATGGAATTCGACGAGCAGCAATTCGCAGGGAGCGGCCTGTATCTCTTCGCCGCGGTGCTGGATCGGTTTCTTGCCGGGTACGCCTCCATGAATAGTTTTTCGCAACTGTGCGCGCGAAGCACTCTGAGAAAGGAGGCGCTGGGGAAATGGCCACCGAGAGCTGGAACGCAAGCCCTGCTGTGAGCGGACAGGGAAGTGAAGCAGACGATCTGCCGGGGTATCGGAATCTTCGTCACATGATGGAAGAGGAGCCGTTCCGCGTGCACTTCTTTCAAGCTGTGCGCATGCTGCAGAAGATGGAGCGCGACCTGAAGCCCGTGGGCTATTTTGTTACGCCGCAGGGAGAGACGCTGCGCTTCTCCGCGCGTACTTCGCTGGCGTTTCCGCCCAGCGAGATCTACGATCTGCATCGCATGGAGAACGGACAGACCAGCATGACGGTGGAGTTCATGGGTCTGTGCGCTTCGATCTCCGTGATGCCCGCATCGTATACCGAGTTCCTGCTTTCGCGCGCTCGCGAGAAGGACTATGTGATGGAAGATTTTCTCAACATCTTCAACCATCGCATGATTTCGTTCTTCTACAGGGGTTGGGAGAAGTATCGCTTCTTTATTGAATACGAAAAATCGAAGCAGGATCGCCTCTCCGACCGGCTTCTGGATCTGATGGGGCTGGGCACGGAGGGATTGCGCGGACGAGGCGGCATTCCGGATGATGCGTATCTGAATTATGTGAGTCTGCTGGCGCGCCATGTGCGTTCAGCCGCTTCGTTGCAGCAGATTCTTGAAGACTACTTTGGCGTGGATGTGCAGATCCACCAATTTGCGGGAGCATGGCGCAAGCTGAACCAGGAGAATCAAACTTGCTTTTCGGGATTGGGTGGAGACAACGAACGACTCGGCGTGGGAGTGGTGGCAGGGGATGAAGTGTGGGATCATCATGGGCGCATCCGCATTTCGCTTGGTCCCATGCGCTTCGATCAATATTTGAAATTTCTGCCGGGGAAGGAAGCGCATCGCGAGCTGGTTGCGTGGCTTAGGTTCTATTCGAATGGAAGTTATGAGACGGAAGTACAACTGGTCCTGGCGCGGGAAGACGCCCCATCGTGCGAGTTGGGTTCGCACGGAGAAACCCGTCCGCAACTGGGACTGGTGAGCTGGTTGAAAACCAGGCCGCTTGAGCGTGATCCCGCCGATGCGACTTACCTGGTGCAGTGACGACTTTTGAAATTGAGGACAGGAAGAACATGAGCACAAACCTGAAGGCACTCATCGACAAGCTGAACGACACAACGCGGAAGGCGCTTGAGTCCGCTGCCGGCCTGTGCGTGGCGCGCACGCATTACGACATCGAGATCGAGCACTACCTTCTGAAGGCTCTGGACGGCAGCGACAACGACATCGCCGCGATACTCAAGCACTTCGGCGTCGATCGCTCGCGATTGACCAAGGAACTGGAGCGCAGCCTCGACTCATTGAAGAGCGGCAATGCGCGCTCGCCTGCTTTCAGCCCGGCCGTGGTCAAGATGCTCTCTGAAGCATGGACGGTCGCGAGCATCGACTTCAACGCGGGGAACATCCGCACCGGCTTCACGCTGCTCGCATTGCTGGGCGATGAAGAGCTGGCGCGGATGGTGAAGGAGTTCAGCAAGGAGCTGCAGACGATTCCGCCGGAAGGACTGCGCGCCAGTTTCTACGACATCGTGGCGAAATCGAGTGAAGCGCAGACCAGCCTGGGCGCGGGTGGCGCAGCGGAACCGGATCGCGGTGGTGGAGGCGATGCTGCGCCCGGAGCGTCAAAAGGCAAGACGCCGCACCTGGACCAATACACGGTGAACCTGACTGCCAACGCCAAGGCCGGGAAGATCGATCCGGTTCTGGGCCGCGATATTGAAGTGCGGCAGATGATCGACATCCTGATGCGGCGGCGGCAGAACAATCCGATTCTCACCGGTGAGGCGGGCGTTGGAAAGACGGCCGTGGTGGAGGGGTTTGCCAATCGCCTGGTCAGCGGCGATGTGCCGGCGGCCTTGCAAGGGGTTCAAATCCACAGTCTCGACCTGGCCCTCCTGCAGGCGGGCGCGGGAGTTAAAGGCGAGTTTGAAAACCGGTTGAAGGGATTGATCAACGAGGTGAAGTCGTCGGCTGGAAAGATCATCCTCTTCATCGATGAAGCGCACACCATGATCGGCGCGGGGGGGCAGGCGGGACAGGGCGATGCGGCCAATCTTCTGAAGCCGGCGCTGGCGCGCGGTGAGCTGCGCACCATCGCCGCGACCACGTGGTCGGAGTACAAGAAGTATTTTGAGAAGGACCCGGCACTGGCGCGAAGGTTCCAGGTGGTGAAGGTGGAGGAGCCGACCGAAGAGGTTGCGTGCACGATGCTGCGCGGCATCAAGGCGTCGCTCGAGAAGCATCACAACCTGCGCATTCTCGATGAGGCGATTACGGCGACCGTGCGGCTGTCGCATCGGTATATTGCCGGGCGGCAACTGCCGGACAAGGCGGTGAGCGTGCTGGACACGGCGTGCGCGCGGCTTTCGCTGGGACAGAATTCGACACCGCCGCGCCTGGAAGATATTCTGCGACGGATCGATGCGCTGGAAGTGCAGAAGCGCGTACTTGAACGCGAGACGAAGATCGGCGCGGATCACGCGGAGAAACTCGGCGAGATTGAAGCGCACATTGCGACGGCGAAAGAAGAGCGCGATGTTCTCAACGAGCAGTGGGAGAAGGAAAAGGGACTGACTGCGAAGATCCGCGCGTTGCAGGAGAGTCTTGAATCCGCGGAGAAGAAGGACGCGAAGACCGATGAGAGCGAGGTGCGCGCTGAGCTGGCAACGCTTGAAGCAGAGCTGGCTACACTGCAGGGCGAGCGCGGGATGATGCGGGTTTCAGTGGACGCGCAGATTGTGGGGGAAGTCATCTCGGCGTGGACAGGCATTCCGTTGGGCAAGATGGTGCGCAACGAAATTGATACGGTGCTGACGCTCGATGAGCATTTGAAGAAGCGCGTGATCGGCCAGGATCATGCGCTCTTCGCGATTGCACAGAGGATCCTGACTTCCCGCGCGAATCTTGACGATCCGGTCAAGCCGGTAGGCGTGTTTCTTCTGGTGGGGCCGAGCGGCGTGGGCAAGACAGAGACCGCGATTGCACTTGCCGATGTGTTGTATGGCGGCGAACGCAACATGATCACCATCAACATGTCGGAGTTCCAGGAAGCGCATACGGTTTCGACATTGAAGGGCTCGCCTCCGGGATATGTGGGCTACGGCGAGGGTGGCGTGCTGACCGAGGCTGTGCGGCGCAGACCGTATTCGGTGGTGCTGCTGGATGAGGTTGAGAAGGCGCATCCCGACGTGCTGGAGCTTTTCTTCCAGGTGTTTGACAAGGGCCGGATGGAAGACGGGGAAGGCCGCGAGATCGACTTCCGCAACACGATTATTCTGCTCACCAGCAACGCAGCGACGGAGACGCTGATGAAGCTGACCGCCGATCCTGAGACGATGCCGAACACCGAGGGAATGGTGAAGGCACTCAAGCCGGAGTTGGACAAGGTGTTCAAGCCGGCGTTTCTGGGCAGGCTGATGATCGTGCCCTACTATCCGGTGCGCGACGAGGCGCTGAAGCAGATCATTCGTCTGAAGCTGGGCAAGATTCAGCGGCGGCTGCTTGAGACACACAAGATCACGCTCGAGTACGACGATGTTCTGCTGAACGAAGTGGCTTCGCGCTGCACGGAAGTTGAGAGCGGCGCGAGGAACGTGGACAACATTCTGTCGAACACCATGCTGCCGGATCTTTCGCGCCAGATACTGTCGCGGATTGCCGAAGGGGTCGCGGCCAGCAAGGTGAGTATCTCTGTCAAGGACGGAGCGCTGACGTACGCATGGGATGGAATTGCCTAGCGCAGTCAGCGTCTCGTCCAGGGCGAGATTCGGTCATTCACCAGGAAATCCCGGCAAAGAACAGGCAGGATTGCCATGGCAACTCTGAAGCAAGCAGACCGGTTGATGCAGTTCATGAGCCCGCTGGGCAAGGACGTGCTGCTGATCGAGTCGCTGGAGGGCGAGGAAGGGATCTCGCGCCTCTTTGAGTACAACGTTGAACTGCTCGCGACCCTTGATACGACGATCGACCCCAAGTCGATGATCGGCGCCAAGGTCGCGGTCTCCATTGCGTTGAACGATGCGCAGGGATTCAGGTGGATCAACGGCATTGTGGCCGCGTTTGAGCAGGGCCCCGGCGACAAGGAATTCAACACATACAGAGCGCGGATTGTGCCGGCGATGTGGCAGCTTACGCTGAGCGCGAACTGCCGTATCTATCAGGACAAGAGCGTTCTGGATATTGCGAAGTCGGTGATCGGCGAGTACGGATTGTCGCTGTCGGATCAGACCAACGGCAGCTACCAGAAGCTTGAATACTGCACGCAATACTCGGAGTCCGATTTTCATTTTGTCTCGCGGATTCTGGAGGAGAGCGGCATCTTCTACTGGTTTGAACACACCGACCAGGACAACAAGATCATGCTCGGCGACGGCCGCAATGCGTACCAGGATTGCCCGCTGTCGGCGTCGTTCCCCTACGCCACATCGACCAGTGGAGAAGAGGGTGCGTATGCCGCGTGGGTGAGAGAGTTCAATGCAACGGCGACCATGGTTTCAGGCAAGCACGCGACCGCTGAATACAACTACAAGGACTATAAGCGGGAGGATGTGCCGGACAAAGCGAGTGCGAGCCCCTACGGCAAGAATGCCTATGACGAGTACCTGTATCCGGCAGGCGCGGAAGGCTACGCGGATGGCGCAAAGGACAAGAGCAACAAGCTCGAGACACTTTTCCTGGAGACGCGCGCGCTGGCCGCCGATGCGGTTGCGGAAGTGTTTCGCGGCGACAGCAATGCGCGATCCTTTTGCCCCGGCTACACATTCACGATGACGAAGAATCCGCGCGATGCGTGGAACAAGAAGTATCTGCTGACCACGGTGACGCACAAGGCGGACCAGGTTCCATCGTATCGAGCAGCCGATGCAGAGGAAAAGGATGGATATAGCAATCGGTTCATCGCGGTCTCCTCGGATATTACGTTCAAGCCGGCGCTGACCTTGAGAAAGCCGCGCATTGCCGGCCCTCAGACGGCGGTGGTGGTAGGGGATGGCGACGAAGAAATCAATATCGATTCGCAGGGGCGCATCAAGGTGCGGTTCTTCTGGGACAAGAAGAACGATGATGGCTCGACCGTTGACTGCGCCTGGGTGCGCGTGGCGCAGAGTTGGGCCGGCAATGGATGGGGGACTTACTTCTGGCCTCGCGTGAAGGACGAGGTGGTGATTCAATTTCTGAACGGCGACCCGGATAATCCGATGGTTATCGGCTCGGTGTACAACGGCGTGAACACGCCCAAGTATGCGCTGCCGGAGAACAAGACGCGCTCCGGGGTGGTGACGCGGAGCAGCACCGGCGGGTCAGGCGCGAATGCGAATGAGCTGCGCTTTGAAGACAAGATGGGCAGCGAGCAGATCTTCATTCATGCCGAGAAGGACATGGATGTTTCGATCGAGCACGATCGCCGCATCTCTGTTGGGAACAACGACTCGCTGATTGTGACGACCAATCAGACGGAGCAGATCGGCTCGAACTTCAACCGGCAGATCAAGTCGAATGCGGTGGAGCAGATCGGCGGGAATTCAGACCTTGGCATTGGCGGCAATCTTACCGAGTCGGTGGGTGGGAATCACGCGCTGAACGTGAGTTCGAACCAGAGCGTGCAGGTGGGTTCGGCCTATTCCATGAGCGCCAACAACACGATCTACATCAATGGCGGCATGAGCGTGGTGATTCAGGCGGGGATGGAGCTTTCGCTGGTGGCATCCGGCAACTTCATCACCATCTCGCCTGCCGGGGTTGCGATCTCAGGAACGATGGTGCTGATCAACAGCGGTGGAGCGCCGGGCACGGGCACGCCGGGATCGGTGACGAGCCCAGGAACGCCGGGGAATCCCGACACCGCGGAAGGCGCCACATCGGGCAGCAGCGGAAGTGCTCCATCGAGTTCGCCAGTGCCCACGCCTTCCTTGCCGGGAGGAATTGGTTCGGCCTTGTCGGGAGCAGAAGGCGCAGTAGCCGGCGCAGCGGGCCAGGCGGAGCACGCAGCGGCCCAGGTAGAGCAGGGTGTGCAGCAAACACAGCAACTCGCACAGCAGGCGGCGCAGCAGGCGCAACAAGCGGCGCAGCAGGCAGCGCAGGCCGCGCAGCAGGCGGAGCAGCAAGCCAAGCAGGCCGTGAACCAGGTGGCGCAGGAGGCCAATCAGGCCGTCCAGCAGGGGCAGCAGGCGTTGCAGCAGGCGCAGGGCGCGGTGAACCAAGCGGTCTCGCAGGGCAAGGCAGCGGCCGAGGGCGCGCTCAATCAAGCGCAGCAGGAAGTGCAGCAGTGCAAGCAGGCGGCGGCGCAGGCGGTGCAGCAGGCGCAGGCGCAGGCCAAACAGGTTGAGCAACAAGCGCAGGGTGCGGCGAATCAGGCGCAACAGGCGGCGCAGCAGGCGCAACAACAAGCGCAGCAGGCGGCTCAACAGGCAACGCAAGCGGGCAAGCAGGCGGCGCAACAGGCACAGCAGGCGGCGCAGCAGGCGGCAAATCAGGCCAAGCAGGCGGCACAGCAGGCGCAGCAACAAGCGCAACAGGCAGGGAAGCAGGTGACACAGGCTGCGGGCCAGGCACAACAGCAGGCGCAGCAGGCATCGCAGGCCGCGCAGCAATCGGCGAGCCAGGCTGTGAGCCAGGCGACCAAGGGCTTCTAAACCCCTGCGGTGGGGCAGGCACCTGCGGTGGGGCGGACGCTCGCGGGAGGCTCGCACTGGCTCGGCTGCTTTTTAGCACTTTCGCCAGTAGAAAGGCGAAAGGACGAAGCAGGGGTTGGTACAAAAGCAAGCGGTCAGAGATCCAGTTGAACCGATGATCGGAGTTTCATTTCTCGAAGGGCTGGCGGAGCTGATGGAAGCATTGACACAACCCGGCGTGGCCGCCCAGTTTCCAACGGTTGGGCGATGGAGTGTGACTGGAATGCCGGCGGGTTGGATCTATGTGGCAGACTTTGGAATACGGCAGATGAGGATGGACGGCGGACAAGTGGCGGCGAGCGTAGGCGTGGGACAAGACACGCTCGATGCAGAGAGCGGCATGGCTGCCTATGTTGAGAAGCAGATGAAGCTGATTAGAGGTCATCTGAAAGAGGCGAAGTTTGCAGGGCCGCAGCCGACTGCGTTTACAGGCGCGGATGAGGCGCAACTGCTGTTCGTTCGCCACAACGTGGCGCAGGCGGGCAGCATGTTGCATGCGCAGACCTATGTGCGATCGGGCTTGTGGCTGGGCATCATCACGCTGACCACGCTGGAGGATCAACTGGGAGCGGCGCGTGCGGATTACGAGGTTTTTGTGAAGGGTTTGCGCATCCGGCCCGAGCTGGCAGGCGGGCAAGGGGCGAGGGCATAGCATGACGATGAGGAGCATCTGATGCCGCCGGCAGCGAGAATTACCGATATGCACGTATGCCCCATGGTGACGGGTATTGTGCCGCATGTGGGCGGCCCGATACTGCCACCGGGCGCGCCTACGGTGCTGATCGATATGCTGCCTGCCGCGACGGTGACTACGATGGCGGTGTGTGTTGGTCCGCCGGACATGATCGTGATGGGATCGATGACCGTTCTGATCAATTTTCTTCCCGCCGCGCGGATGCTTGATCCAACCGTGCACGGCGGAGTGATCATGATGGGCTCACCGACCTGCATCATCGGCGAGGTGGGAATACCCTTGCTGGGCTTGGCGGGATTGGGCGGAATTGTGTCTGGATTGGTTGCGAGCGGTGTGGGTCCTGCGGCTTTGTCGGCTGTAATTCCTTCTCTCAATCCCGCAAGCGTGCTGCAGGGAGTTGCGAATGCAGCTTCCGGCGCGGCCAATCAGGCAGAGCAGGCGGTGCAACAGGCCGCGCAGCAGGCACAGCAAGCGGCAGAGCAGGCTGCACAGGCCGCGCAGCAGGCGGGACAACAGGCGCAACAGGCCGTGAAGGATGTGGCGCAGCAGGCAAATCAAGCGGTGCAGCAAGGCCAACAGGCTCTACAGCAGGCGCAGCAAGCTGTGAGTCAGGCCGCTGCGGAGGGCAAGGCCGCCGCGCAACAGGCGCTGGGCCAGGCGCAGCAGCAAGTGCAGCAGTGCAAGCAGGCTGCGGCGCAGGCTGTGCAACAAGCGCAGCAGCAGGCCCAGCAGGTTGAGCAACAGGCGCAGCAAGCCGCGAACCAGGCCAAGCAAGCAGCGCAGCAGGCGCAACAACAGGCTCAGCAGGCGGTGCAGCAAGGTAAACAGGCCGCGCAACAGGCGGAACAACAGGTTCAGCAGGCTGCGAACCAGGCGAAGCAAGCGGCACAGCAGGCTCAGCAGCAGGCACAGCAGGCGGGGCAACAGGTGAAGCAGGCCGCGAGCCAGGCGCAACAGCAGGCGCAGCAGGCGTCAAAGGCTGCACAGCAGTCTGCAAGCCAGGCCGTGGGCCAGGCCATGAAAGGCTTCTGACCTGAATTTCTCACAGACGACGAAATTAGCCCAAATCCAGTGTCCAGCGAAGGCTCTGAGGGCCTGGAGGCCCTCAGGACAGCCGATCTGGAGATCGGCGCTCCTATTTTCTGCGCGTGTGAGAAATGCGGGTTAGGCACCTGCGGTGGGGCAGACGCTCGCTATCCGCTCGTACGGGCATGATTGCTTCCCACCCATGCGACAAAAAGAGTCGCATGGATGGGGCACCCGGCGGTGTGCAGGAGAACTATTTGCGCGTGCGGGTGAGCGTTCCTGTTTTTGCTGCCTGGCTCACAACGGCCTGCCAGTCGGATTTTGTTTCGGGGCTGGCGAAGTGGATGTTTGCCGAGCCTTGCTCGACAAGGGCGCGGAGTCCGGACTTATCGCGGGAGCGAAGCATGGCGTTGCACTTGCCGATCAGATCGGAGACGACGCGGTCTGCAGCGGCGCGCGACCTGGTGCGGAAAGCTTCAGTCAGTGAGCCGGCGAGGGGGGAATTGCCAAGAGCGGCACCAGCGCGGCGCATGGTGTTCTCGCTCGCAGGCAGATCCGATTCAAGAATGGCATACGCTCGTCCCACCGTGCGGTAGATGGCCTGGTGTTGTTCTTCCTTGAGGGCCGCCTCAGCGATCTTCATGCGCAGCGAACGGCGAAACGCAGACGGCTGCGCCTCAAGAAACTGAATGGCTTCGATTCGCTTGCCTTCCTGGGTCATCCTGGCGGCGGTCTTCAATGCAGCATCCACCTGCATGCGCAGAGACTCACGGCCGGTAACGGCCTGCTCAAGCAGCAGCCGCAGCGCCGCATCGTCATTCTGCTGAAGCGGGTCTTCAAGGAAACGGATCGCGTCGTCGAAGGCGGAATCTTTGATGAGCGAGTGGGCCTGCTCAATCCTGCTGCGAAGAATGTATTGCCGCCTGTGCTCCGCCTCTTCGTGACGGGCAAAATCCAGTAGCGAATCGATCTCATCGTTGGTGATGGCTTCGCGCCGGCAGCCCTCCAGAATCAGAACCGCATCCGCATATTTCTCGTGCTTGAGCGCTTCGCGCGCGTGGGCCATGTATTCTTCGCGGCGCTCTTCGACAGTCTGCCGGCCGATTCGCTCCGTCAGCATTTTTTCGAGACCGAGCAGGCGCTCCTCTTCAGGGAAGCGCTGGCGGGCGGTCTGCACCAGTTCCAGCGCCTCCCGCGGGCGAAGATCGCGGCAGGCCTGCACGGTGTCGTCCACAAACTTGCGATTCAGGTGATTGCGAATCTCGCGATCAAGCTGCGCGTTCATCCGGATGAGCGCCGACTCCGCCGGCATTTGCGCCAATGCGTCGCTCACCGCCTGCTGGACGCGCTGCAATTGCTCGAGGCTGGTTGCCGCGATGACATCGCCCTCGAGCTGCGCGATCCTCTCTCTGCGCCGGATCTGATCGAGCCCGGAATTGACGTCGCCCAGCAGAAGCTGAAGCTCAGGATTGGTTGGATCAACGACCTCTGCTTTTTGCAGGATACCCATCGCGTCCATGTAGCGACCGGAGTTGATTTCGCCGCGCGCCGATTGCAAAAGCGCTCTAACTTCGGCCTGTTTCTCTGCTTTTTCCGCTTCCTTGGTGAGCAGGTTCACGAGCATCATGCCTTTGGAGTTGAGCTTGTCGACCTTGAGCGCTTTCTTGACCGCTGCGATGGCCGCGGGATAATCGCCTTCACGCCGCGCTGTGTCTGCCTGGCGCAGGAATTCGCGGATGCGTTCCTGCTTCTGCTTTTCCTTCTCAACGCGCTGCCGCAGCCTGGTCAGCTCGACGTTGTCCGCATCCAGCTCGAGTCCTTCATCGAGAAGGGCAAGGCTTCTGTCGAATTCCTTGTTGGCAAGCAGCCCCTCGGCCTGCTGACGAAGCTGCAAAATTCTTTCGCTGCGAAGGCGCAGGCTCAGTTGGCGTTGAATCTCAGCCAGCAATTCGCGAGCCTCCGCGTGTCTTGTCTGGATGGCGAGGAGTTGCTGAAGCAGGTCGCGTGCGCGGAGCAGGTCTCCCGCTTCGAAATAGCGCCTCGCCTCGGGGTACAGGCGCCGCGCCATCTCCTGCTTGATTTCCGCGATCGCCGTGGCCAGGTCCGCCGCCATCTCGTCGGCAACCGGGTAACGATCATCGGGCGCTTTAGCGAGAGCGCGGTCAACAATCGCTTCAAGAGAAGCAGGGATCCCCTTGCACTTTGAGCTCAGCGGAGGATGCGGCTCGTTGAGAATGCGCTGCATCAACTCGAGCTCTTCACCGGCAAAGGGAAGCTCGCCGGCGAGAAGCTGATAGAGAACCACTCCAGCAGCAAAGATGTCGGAACGGCGGTCGAGCGGCTTGTCTCGCAGCCGCTCCGGCGCCATGTAGGGGAGTGTGCCGATGATGTGCCCAGGACGTGTGATGCTCAGATCCTGGCTCTTCCGAGCCTCAAGCCGCGCAATGCCAAAATCGAGCAGCTTCACGTGCCCGTCCGGTTGCACGTAGATGTTGGCCGGCTTCACATCGCGGTGAATGACGTTGCTGCGGTGCGCATAGGCAAGCGCTGAGCACAGTTCCTCGACAATCTTCAGGCGATCGACCATGGGGATCGGCTGGTCAGAGGCGATGAGGCTGTCGAGCGGATTGCCGTCGACCAGTTCCATCACGATGTAGGGAATTCCGTTGTCGTCCCCGAGCTCGAAGATGGTTACGATGTTGGGATGCTTGAAGCTGGCCGTCTTGCGACCCTCGTCGTAGAAGCGCGAGAGCATTTCGGAATCGCCCTGGATATTCTCGGTGAGCGTTTTGATGGCCACTTCGCGGCCCAGGCGCCTATCCAATCCCCGGTACACAATGCCCATGCCGCCGCGGCCAAGCACACCAACAATGTCGTACTTGCCGATCTGCGTCAACGCGCCTGGGGGGGTGTTTCCCGGTGAACCCATCTCAATTCAGCCTCTCACTTGAAAGCAATCCGCAGGGGCTAAAGCCCCTTCTCTCAATCTAAACGGCTTGCGGCCCGAGTAAACTCGTGCCCTTATTACAAAGCGCACCCAAAGCTGAGTTTGTCAGCAAATTGTGAAGTCGTGTCCTGACACTCTACCTGCCAGAATCGAGTTTTTTCGCAGCCTGTAAAGCCCAAACAATCTGTTGCTTTTGTTTGGCACGGCTAAAGCCATGCCCTTTCAAAGCCGGTCTAAGAGACAGCTTCTACTCTGTAGCGCCGCCCGCAGCCGGATGCATATTGAATTTGTCCGCCAGAAATGCCTTGGCGTGCTCCCGTTCGGCGGAGCCATCTTCAGTTGTGCAGCTCAGAAAGCGCAGGTAGTATTCGGCTGCGCCGTCGGCGTTCTCTTCCATCTCGCGTGACTTGCCGGCCTGGTAGATTTCACGCGGCAGTTCCCGCACCTTCAACTGCACCTTCTGCACCAGTTCGTTGCGCGCTTCATTTTCCAGGGTGGTTTGCAATTCCCTGATGTTGGGAGTCGTCTCGTCCATTTTTACATTGTCGATGTCGTCGGACTTCACATCCTCGAGGTTGACGAACTGCTTGGGGTCTTCCCGCTCAATGGCGATGGGTTCTCCCATCCGTCCGCTCAGGGAGTCGCCGATGCGGAACTGCAGCTTGATGGCGTCCTTGATCTCGGTGGTCTTCCTGATGTACTGATAGGGGCGCGGCACATCGACTGTCTGGGTTTTGGGCAACGAATCGGCCAACGCCTGCGCGTCCGCGATTGCCTTATAGTCGGCGGCTATCTTGGTATTCATCTGCTTGACGTCGTGCTTCTTGCCCTTGGCCTCCGCGCCGTTCAATTCGGATTGGTCGGTTGTCAGTTTGCGGGTAGCCGCTTCGAAGGCGCGATTGGCTTTGACCCAATCCGGACTCGGTTCTTCACGGGTTCCAGCCCGATAATGCGACTCCTTCGGCTCGGAACTTGAGGCCTGTGAAATCTGGTGCTCGAGCACATCGCCGGCCAGTTGAAAATCCGGATCGACGCCGCCGGTTGTTTCTCCGAAGCGAACCGCGGTCAGTGTGGGAGCCTCAAGGCCGGTGATGATCGAGTCCTCAAGCTGGTGGCTGAATCCGCTGCTGTCGCGCTGCGAAGTCTGGTCGCGGAACTGAACGCGAACGGAAATCTTGGAGTGCATGCCATGAGCCGGAGCGGCGGCGACCATTGCGTCGTGTGCCGCCTGATTGGAGCGCTTGTATTGCAGGGCCTCCTGGAGATAGGTCCATCCGAGTTCCGTGCCGGACCCGGCCGGTTTTTCAAGATAGCGCTTGGCCTGGTCGACAAAGTAGTTGCTCAGATCTTCGCCAAGGTTATCCATCGTGTCCTTGTAGGAGTCGACGCTGCTCAAGGCATAGGCGCGTTGAAGGTAGGTGTAGGCCTTCTCAATCCCGATCTCGTCACCCAGACCACGGATGGGACTATGCGCCTTTTGCAGGTCTTTCTCCGCCTTCACGGCGGCCTGCACGTAGGGATCCTTCAGCCTCTCCATGTCATCAGAAACCTGCGACTGCTGGGCGGGAGTCAGGTTGTAGAGCGTCTCGAAGGCATCGATCATGTCGTTCTGCTGCTCGTATCCCTTGCTTATCTCCCGCGCCTTTGCGGCCGCTGCTTTGTCCTGGGCGATGAACAACTGGCGGTGCGCTTCTTTCAGAGAGTCCTGCGCCTCCGGGGTATCTTTCGCCTTGACGGCCTTCTCATACTGCTTGATGGCGTTGTGCCAATCGCCGGCATCGGCAAACTGCTTGCCGAGTTGCAGGTAATAGCTGTCAGCGGTATCAATGACGGCGGCCAGGCGCTGGACTTCGGGTGCAAAGACACGCCAGTTGGCGATGAAGTCCATGGCCTGGTCCATCTGCTTGGCCACGACCGCCGACTCGGCGGAGCGCAGGGCGCTTTCAAGCGCATTGACGGCAATCATGACATCGCCAAGCAGGCTTTGGCCGGGAGCAAATCCGGGATCGATTCCGCTGACGGCGTCGCTCAGCTTTTTCGCATTCTCCAGGTGAACATACCCCGCCGCATGGCCCTTGAAGGCGACCTGATAGGCATCCAGTTCCTTGCGTCCCTGGGCGGTTATGTCGGTGAGACTGGCATGGATTTTGCTCACAAGTTCGGCGATCTGGGGCAGGTCTGCATTGGTGGACTTCGCCTTGTCGACGTTGTCTTTGGCGTCCTTCAGATTGCTATACGCGGGCGATCCCGCTGCCGCCGACTTCTGAAATGCGTTGAGGGACGCATCGCTGGCTGTGACGTACAGCAACCCCAGAGCGAGCTTTGCCTGGGTAAGGTGCGGCGAAGTGGAATAGTGGGAGTTGTACTTGAGCCAGCCTGCGATGTCCGAGGCCCTTTGTGCGCGGAGGAACTCGGCGAGGTCCTGGTCGGGAGCCGCGACAAAGACCAGTTTCACACCCTTCTTCAACGGGGGCATGCCGGGGGCCGCATCCGCGGGTGGAGCGATGGGCGAGCCGGTGGGCGTGGCGCGATCGGCAAGTTCTGAGAGCGAATAGGCGCCGCCGTGGTCAAACTTGACGTTGTCGGGAACGACGCAGAGCGCTTTGTCGCCGGCGGAATAGTGGAGAACACCGTCCTTGTCGCGCTCCAGAGTGCCTCCTGTTGCGAGCGACACCTTATTCATCTTGCCGTACGCCGACTTATCGACCGGCGCGCCTTGAAAGGGAGTGCAATCGCGCATCTCCACCTTGCCGTTGATGAGCACATCGCCGAGTTGCAGATAAGCGGCGCCGGAGGGACCGTCATAGAGTTCGATCGCGGTGAGGGTAGGCTGCTTGGCGAGGGCGGTTTGCGCGCAAAGGGCGAGACCGAGGGCGGCCAGGGCGACTGACTTCAAGAAAAAACCAGGCAATGGACTTACTTCATGCAGATCAACATGCGATGTCATACGATCCCCAGGACTCTATCCAAACTGGCTGTTCGATCCCGCGTGCCTTTCCTATAACTGCATACAAGATGGCTGTTTACGGGCACCAAGTAAGAGCCTCCGGTGCATGAGTTCATCACACCAGGAGGTCCAAAACCAATTTTTGTGAGCATGAGCTACGTCTGATACGCTACCATCTCCACCATAGAGGTGCAATCGATTTTGCGCGCCGGAGAGCCGGAGGCGGGAAAGTTGCGTCGTTAGAGAAAAATGGCGGCCGCCCAGCCATCACGGCAATCGGATCGGGGAGGGGTTCAAACTGCGCTTCTGGCGCGGGAGAATCCGCTGTCCGGTGCGGGTGCGTTGTCAATCCGGCTGTGGAGGATCAAGGAGGGCGCCGAACCCAGTGAGTTGCCCTGGGAAGGGAACGATCCGGCGGTCTGCGTGGCCCTGGACGTGATCTCGGCATCCGAGGGATTTGTGGCTGCAGCACGCGGCCTGTTGCTCACGGCCACATTCCCCGGAATTCAAGCGGCAATTCTGGCCGCGCGCCGGCTGCAATGGGCTTATCAGGGATTATCCGACGGGAGCCGGCCGGCAGGAACTGCTGTTGCGGTGCTGGTTCATTGCACGGAAAATCCGCCTGGCCAGGGCGTTGAACTTACTGAACTGGACCATGCCGCTCTGGATGCGGTGGGGAAGGCTGCGCCAGGGCAGATTCTGCTGACGGCGAAGGCCGCGGAGATTCTGCGGGACTTGCCGGGGCTGCCGATGCAGGTTGCGACGGAGGCTCTTCTGAGTGAGCTTCTGTGGAACGTCCCCGCCGAGAAGACCAGCCGATCGTCCGACGAGGAGACGCTGTCGGAGTTCATTAAACAGAATGGACTGGAAGACAAGGCGCCGGCATTGGTGCAGGCTGCTGCAGTCACGGTGGAACCGGGGAAATTCTCTTCGGCGACAGGTCAGGCGCGTGTCGACTCTGACGCCGGGGAAGCGTCCGAGAGCCGGCGGATCAGCCCGCGCATCTTTATAGGAGCAGGTTGCGGGGTTGCGGCGTTGCTGGCGATCGCGGCGTTCCTGGTCTTCTCTCACAATCGTCAGCCCAAACCTGCGCCTGTTGCGGTGCAGCAGGCCGCGCCCGCGGCGGTTGGAGCGACGCCAACGGTGCAGCAGCCGCAAACTCAGCCGTCCACGCCGCCGCCCGTATTAGCCACCGCCGCTCCGGCCGCGCCTGCCGCGCCTGCAAAAGCTGCTCCGACAACGCAGGAGAACCGGACGCAGGAAGAAACTGCGCACGGCAAGCCGGCTTTTTCCGTAGCAGGAAAATCGCGTGCGTCCGCGAACCCAGCGTTGCCGGCCGGCTGCGATCTGGAGTCGAGCATGATTCCGAAGAGGCTTGATCAGGCAGAGAGAAGCCGGGCGCAAGGCGACTATGCGGCGGCTCGAAGGCAGTTTCGCAGCGTACTTGCTTGCGAGCCGAACAATGCACGCGCCGTCAGCGGAGTCAGACAGACTGAACTCGACATGCAGCATCAATAGCTGGAGCGGTGATTTTGTAGAGGGCGGAATCGAGCCGCCGAAAAGCCCTTCCCATGTTGGGGGGCATTGGCGGCACGGCTGAACAGGCTGCGGAAAAGGGCCTGGTTTGGGTTTAATTTGGGGGAAATGGCGTGGGGGCTGAAGCCCCTTCTCTCATTTTAAGCAGCTCATGGCACGACTGAAGTCGTGCCCCTTCGCACATCTACGTGAAGTCGGAGTTTTCCCGCAGGCTTTGAAGTCGCGCCCCTTCGCACATTTACGTCAAGGTGGAGTTTTTCCGCAGGCTTTGAAGTCGCGCCCCTTCGCACATCTACGTGAAGGTGGAGTTTTTCCGCAGGCTTTGAAGTCGCGCCCCTTCGCACATCTACGTGAAGTCGCGGTTTTTCCGCGGCCTGTGTCGTCGTGCTGTTTCAGAGAGGCTGTGCGGGCGCTTGCCGGAGTGGGTGATTGCGCGGCTGAATTTACTGGTTTGTGGAATCCCAGATCTTGAGGATGGCTGGAGAAACGTAATCGCGCAGCGGCTGGTAATTGGCTTTGCGCGCCTCTTGAAAAGCCGATAACGCCTCCGGCGATGGCCCCTTCCATTGCGTCCGCGGCGTCTGCAGAATCGACCGCTCAATGAGCGTGGCGCCGAGGTAGAAGTCAGCCGCACCGGGGTCCCTGGCGGTCTGCGGAGATTCCAGGTAGCTCAACAACGCTCTGCGCGCATCGTCAAATTGCGACGCGTAGAAGTAGTGGATGGCAGATTTCAGCTCGCTCCTGGCGGCCGCTGGGTCGTTCTTGATGGCCAACTGGATTCTGTCGGTGCTGGCCTGCGCTTCCGCATTGCCCGGCTGCAGCTTGAGCGCCGCCGCGTAACCGGTAAGCGCATCCTGCTGCTTGCCCTGCTTCTCCGCTTCGCGCGCATCGCTCAGCAGCTTGCCGACTTTCTTCGCGGTATCGGCCGCCGAGTTCACCGGGGTCTTGGGTGCCTGCGTGGGCGGAGGCGGCGTGTTCCTGGCTTGCATGGCCTTCTGCAATTCCGCAATCATTCCGGCTGGATTGCCCGGCCCATTGGAATTGAGAGTCTTGGCCATATTCAATAGCCGGATTGCTTCTTCGGGATTGCTTTGCGCCTGGCTTTGCGCCTGGCTCATGTAGCCCTTGTAGGCGTTGACGTTGCTCACGTAAATGGCCGCGGCGGCCTTTGCGTCCGCATTGGTTATGGATTGGGACAAGGTGAGGATTGCGTCAAGGTCCCCCGTCTTCCAGTCGGCCTGGACCTGGTTGAGAAGCCGCTGATTACGGATCAGATCAAGGACAAATTTCGCCTGACCGGACAGCTTCTGGTCGTAGCCCGACACCAGCTTGGCCTGGGCCTCGGCGCGGTCGAGATCATGGCTCTTGTAGGCCGCAATGGCGCTGGCCAGAGTGGCTGTGTCGTCCTGGGTGAGGCCGGAGCGATAGCTGCTGCACAGGTCGGCGTACTTCTTTTCCTTTTGATCCAATTGCGCGGCTGCGCAGAAATCCTGTACCTGCTTGGCGCGATCGCTGCCTTCTCCCTTGGCTTTCTCCGCAAGTTCCTTGGCCTGCTGCTTGGGCTTTTCGTCAGCATGGGCTGCCGGCATGGCCATGGCAAGCAGAACGACACAGATCGTCGACACGACGCTTCGCAAGGTCATTTTCCACCTCCGACAATCTGCTCGATCGTGTTGTCGTCGACGGGCTTCAATTCAATGCTGCAGAGCTGCGAGGTAAGCGTCACCTGGCACGATTGGCTCTGCGTTGCGCCGTCGGAACCCTTGAAGGTCACGGAGTATTTTCCAAGCGGAACGTCTTCGAGGCGCAACGGCGTCCAGTGATCGCCCTGGGGAAGAGTGATGGCTTTACCCTGGTCCGAGGTTACGCTTACGACCTCGGCGAAAGGCGTGGCGTTGAGTTCAAGAGCGCCTGTTGGGATGGCCGGCGCGGGACGAAGGAAGAACCAGTAGCCCGCGCCAGCGCCGCCCAGAAGCACAACAACAAGAACGACGATCACGAGAGCCCACGGGAATCCGGACTTAGTGGCGGGCGGCGCTTTGACTGGCGCAGCGATGGGCTGCCACTGCGGCGCTGCCTCGGCCCGCGGAATTGCTTCGCCTTGCGAGACCGGGATTGCCTGTGTGGTTGGAAATGTCTGCGTTGGCGGGATTGGCGGCGGAACAGCCATCGCCTGCGTGGCTGAAGTTGGCTGTGGGAATGGGATTGCCTGCGAGACCGGGACAGGTGGCGGAACTGCGGCGGCCTGCGGCTGTACCTGCTTGTTTGGCGTCGCCTTTTGCGCTTCCTTGATCAGCTTCTTCAGGTTCGCCCGCAATCCGTCGTCGGCAAACTCCGCTGCATCGGCCACGGCGTTCAATGATGCGGTGGCGCGCTCGCGGTCTCCGTGTTGAATGGCCTCAGTGGCTGCCGCGCATGCGGCGGTAAGCGCCTGGTTGGCAATCTGCGCGCGCCGCGTCTTGTAATCGGCAATGGCCGAGGCGACACGGGGGGAATCGCCATAGGCCTGACGCACGGCTTCGAGCCCCTGCGTCCCGTTGCGCAGATCGCGCCGCTCAAGCGCTTCGGCGGCCTGGCGGATCGCGTCCTGCGTCTGGCGTTCCTGCCGTATGTCGGCTTCGAGGCGGGCACGCAATTCGCGCACGCGCGGTTGCTGCTGAATGTCAGCGGGCTGGCTCAAAAGAAGCTGCATTGCCTCTTCCAGATTGTTTTCACTCAATGCCTGCGAGCGGCTCAGAACCGCATCGAGACGGCGGCCCAGATCGGCAAGACTGCTGGTTGCCTGGCGCAGCAACTGTTCGACGGAGGCGTCTCCGGTTTCCAAAGCAACAGGCTGGAGCAGGTTCATGGCCGCTTCAAAACTGCCGGCGGCAATCAGCGCCTGCGCCTCGCGGGTGGCGTTGGCCGCCAGCATACTCAGCCCAGCCTTGCGCTTCTGCTCACGCGCATAGGTCAGCAGAGAAGTAATTTCAGGAAGCTCGCCACACTCGACCGCTGCCGCCTCCAGGGTCCGGATGGCCTGGTCAAACTGTTTTGCATCGATAGCCGCCTGCGCCTGCTTGAGGTTCTGCGATTTTGTTTCTTCGGCGCTGGTCTTCTTGATCTGCTCAGAGACCTTTTCCTCAAGGGCGATCAGGCCGGGGTCGCCAGGGATCTGCGCGAGAGCCTGGTGAACGGCGGTCAGAGCCTGTTGGGGATTGGAGTGAAGCAGATCGTAGACATGCAGCGAAGTTTGCTCCAGCAGCTTCTTTGCGGACTGTTCGCGCTGCCTGGTTTCGGCATCGACCTTCAACTGCAACAGAACTGCCTCACCGGGCAGCCGCTCCTGCGCGCGCTGGATGAGTGCGAGCGCGCGATCATAATCCTGTGCGGCGATGGACTCGGAGATCTCGGCGACAATCTGCTCGATGATCCTGCGCCGCCGCTGTTCTTCCTGGCGATCGACTGCGCCCTGGTAAAGCTGCTGCGTCTCGTTGTCAGTGGGATCAATCTCCAGCGCCGCGCGCAGGCTCTTGATGGCCTCAGTGTATTGACGTGCGGCAAGCTGGCCGCGCCCGGCTTCACTGAACTCGCGGCGCTGGCGCTCGCGATTCATCCGTTCCGCTTCCTGCACAATGCGCGCGCGCTCATTGCGCAGATCGGTATTGCGCTCGTCGAGTTGGAGCGCTTTGTCGATCAGCTCGCCGGCAGCGCTAAAGTCTGCGCGGCCCCGCGCTTCGCGTGCCTGCTCAAGCAACTGGACGACTTTGTCTGCCTTCTCCTTCAATCCGCGCACGTGCTCGATCTTCAGCGTGATTTCAGGATTGCCCTTGTCCAGCGTGGCGGCCTGGTTGTAGAACTCGATTGCGTCTTTGTAACGCTGCGAGAGGACGGCCTCTTCGGCCTCGCCCAGCAGTTGCTGCAGTTGCAGCGTCTTCTGCTGGCGAGAAACTTTCTCCTGCACTTCGCGGAGCAGGCGCTTGACCTCAGTGTTCTGCGGATTGAGCCGCTGCAGGTCAAGCAGGACGGGACGCACGCTGGTCCACTTTTCCTGGTCGATGAGGTGCTTCACATTGCCCAGCGCTTCACCCACGTGTTCGCGCTTGAGATCGTCGTTCACCGCTTCCAGATCCCCGGCCATCTCTTCGGCAGTCTCGTAGCGATCGATGGGATCCTTGGCCAGGGCGCGGTCAATGATGTGGTCGAGGACGGCGGGATAGCCGAAGTGCATGTTCGAGAGCGGCTCGTGGGCTTCGCGGATGACACGGTGCAGCGTGGCCGGATCGTCGCCGGGGAAGGGAAGCCGCCCGGTGAGGAGCAGATACAGAATGATGCCGGCTGACCAGATGTCGGCGCGTCCGTCGGCGGTCTTGCCCAGCAGTCTCTCCGGCGAGATGTAGTGGAAGGTCCCGATGACCATGCCGGCCTGGGTGTGGCCGGAGTGACTCTCAAGGCGTGCAACGCCGAAGTCGACAATCTTGATGTTGCCGTCCGGCTGCACCATGACGTTGGCCGGCTTGATGTCGCGATGAATCACGCCCTTCTGGTGGGCGTACCCCAATGCGAGGCAGACCTGGCGAACGATTTCAAGCCTCTCGATCAGGGAAAACTGGCGTCCGCCGCGGAGCAGATTCTCCAGCGAATCGCCGGGAACATACTCCATCACGATGTAAGGACTTCCGTCCTGCTCGCCGAAGTCATAGACGGTAACAATATTGGGATGATTCAGTACGCCGGAACGGGCCTCAAGCTGAAAGCGCTGGCGCAGCTCATCGGTGGCTTCGGTGAGCGTCTTGATGGCCACTTCGCGGCCGACGGACTTATCCAGCCCCCGGTAAACGACGCCCATGCCGCCAACGCCCAGAATGCCCAGGATCTGGTATTTGCCGATTTGCGTAACCGGTGCAGGGGTATCCATCAAAAAAACACCCGATTCAAAAGGGGATTATCAAGGCGACAACCGCGCAGGCCGGCCATGAAGGCAGCCTGCGCGGCGAATAAGGGAATGCGGCTAGGAGGACTTGTCGCTTATCGTGTGGATGATGGCGATCTGAGTCTTTCCCCCATGCTCCGACGAATTGGGAGTCACCGTGACCATCACGGTTTCCTGCTTGCTCTTCTCGACGGTCAGCATGGCACTGTTCGAGCTATCGAATACAGAGGCCTGGCTTCCAAACTTACCCTTGTAGTAACTAACCACCTGGTCCTTGGAGTCCGAAGTGACAAAGATGGCAGTCACGGACGAGCCGGTGGGCAAGGTGATTCTCATGCCGCCCTTGACTGATTCAGCGCCTGGATAGACATCGGTGCCTAGATCGGAAGCGGAGAACTTCTCGTTCGGGTTGGCGCTGATGGTGCCGCCCGGGGTGTTAATTGAAACCTCACCGTTGGGGCCGTTTACATGAACAGACCGCGCCACGCGCCAGACCATGAAGCCGAAGGCACCGGCGCCGAGAATGCCCAGTCCTACCACAATCAGCACGATGATCAGGATGATCTTGACCGCGCTGGAGCCGCCACTGGCCTGCGGGGCGACTGGTTGAGCTGGGGGAGCAATCGGGGTAACGACCGGCGCATAGGTCGCAACCGGGGTGAAGGACGCTACCGGTGCGCCGCATACCGAACAGAATTGCTTGTCAGGGGTTACTTCAGCTCCGCATTTCGCGCAGAAGTTAGCCATCTTACTCTCCTTCTTGCTCTCTTTGTAGATCAGCCCCGTCCGGGGGGACTTGCAAGTAGCCTTACCAGCTATAACGGAAACAGAATGGATATTCCTTGAAAGCGCTGCGCTCAGGTCAAAGCGACATCGAGGAACGGTGACCCTGCACAAACCCAAAGAAGGCAGCGTAATTCCGGTTCCGTGCTAGCAGCCAATATACCTCAAGATGTGCAGGACAGTAACCTGTTTTCACCAGGTTTCCGGCGGCCGGGCGCAGTTGGATTGAAAACGCCGGTCTGGAGCGCAGAATCCTTTACTTTGGGCTATAAAGATTGGGGAGATTTGGTCTTATCGGGGAGAGTAGTTTGTTGGTAATGTGAATTCCCGGAAATCCTTCTTGACAATTATGCGTATACAGGTTTTCCTTAAGGCGATCCAAGTTAACGCCCGATTTCAGACTTCGCGACCGGCCCCTCGCATTTGCTCCTCCGAGTCCGCGAAAGGAATTTAAACCAATTATGCGGTACTGACCCTGAAAGGAGCTTCCATGCCTGAACCCTACGTCCCTGGACCGCCCGCGTCCGGCCTCTCTGACAACGCAGCGGGCGCACTTGCCTACTTCACGTTTATTCCGGCGATTATCTTCCTTATCGTCGCGCCGTTTAACACCAACTCGTATGTGCGCTTCCACTCCTGGCAGTCAATTCTGCTGAACATTGTGGCTTTCTGCATCAACATTGTTCTCGGAATCGTCCTCAGCGTTGGAATGTTCTTCCTCCCATACTTCGTTCAACGCATGCTTTGGGGATTGATCGAATTGGGATGGCTGCTGATCTGGCTGCTGTGCGTGTACAACGCATTCAACGGGAACCGCTTCAAACTTCCCCTTATCGGCGACTTTGCCGCAAAGCAGGCGGGGAACTAGCTGGAACTGAATCTCAGGGGAGACGGCGCTGCGGACCGACGGTCTGCGGCGCCAATCGCTTGATGCGCGCAATCGATGTGTATGCGGCGCGCCTGCTAATCCTCATACGTTGAAGCTACCGGCTGAGGCGCCGGGTGGCTGCGCGGGACCCACGAGAGATCGCCGGTGAGGACGTAAATGGCGAGCGCTGCAAACATGAGGAGTGCCCCGACCCAGAAGCGCCAGTCGCGGTGCATGCGCCGCCAGTAGGGCCCCGGATCCGGCTCACCCACGTCGCTCGAGTTCCCCTCGCGATTTGTTTTGCTTCCAGTCATCTCTGCTCCCTCGCTGCCGCGTGCATTCTGTTCCCGGCAGGCGATAAGAGAACTATCGAAGACCAGGCGGGGGACAGGCTGTTCAATTGTGTACAGGTCGCGAGCCGGTGGGGCCGATAGAAATCAGGAGCACGTAATACTACAGGTGCACTTTGCGGGGATCTCGCGAAAGGACAAGAGCCCGTGCCTCAAGGCCTCCTCCTTTTCTGCGACTTTTTCAGGGGCCTGAAGGCCCCTGCTCCCTCCGCCAAACACATCAACAACTGTAGTACTACGCAGGTCCCGTGAGAATCACCATGTAACCTATGCGAAGAGACTTCCGGATGGGCAGCGGAAACCCCACCTGCCTGCGGACGCGTCTGAGTCTCTGGGGATGGCGGGGAACTCAGCTCTCAATCGAAAGGAAAACCGGATGGAATTGGGCATGATCGGCCTGGGCCGAATGGGAACCAACATGGTGAAGCGGCTGATGAAGGCCGGGCACCACTGCGTGGTCTACGACCTGCACGCGGAGGTGGTGGAGGCACTGGTGAAAGAGGGAGCGTCGGGCACGACTTCGCTCAAAGAGTTCGCCGACAAGATGCAAAAGCCGCGGACCATCTGGCTGATGGTGCCGGCGGCCGTGGTAGATCCGACGCTGAAGGCTCTGGTTCCGCTGCTTGATGCGGACGATGCGATCATCGACGGCGGCAACTCCTACTACCACGACGATATTCGCCGCGCCGCGGAACTGAAGGAGAAGGGAATCCACTACGTGGACGCGGGAACCAGCGGCGGGACCTGGGGCGCGGAACGGGGATATTGCCTGATGATCGGCGGCGAGGATGCGGTTGTCCAGCGCATTGAACCGATCTTTGCCGCACTGGCGCCGAGCATCGATTCAGCGCCGCGCACGCCGGGCCGGGAAAAGATCGGCGGCACCGCGGAGCACGGTTACCTGCACTGCGGACCGAGCGGCGCAGGCCACTTTGTGAAGATGGTGCACAACGGCATCGAGTACGGCATCATGGCCTCCTATGCGGAGGGGCTGAACATTCTGCACCACGCCAACGTGGGCAAGCAGAAGCAGACCGAAGACGCCGAGACCACGCCGCTGCGCCATCCCGAACTTTATCTGTACGACCTGAATCTGGCCGACATCACCGAAGTCTGGCGGCGGGGCAGCGTGATTGCCTCGTGGCTGCTTGACCTGGCGGCGATCTCACTTCTCGACAGCCCGGACCTGGGCAAGTTTGCCGGGCGCGTGTCCGACTCAGGCGAAGGCCGCTGGACGATCGCCGCGGCTACCGATGAATCGGTTCCTGCGCCGGTGCTGAGCGCCGCACTCTACGCGCGATTCAGCTCGCGCGGTGAAGACGACTTTGCCGACAAGCTGTTGTCCGCGCTTCGATTTCAATTTGGCGGCCACCAGGAAAAGGCCGCCGCCAGCAAGGGAGGCGACTGATGGAGAGGATTCATTCCGACGCGCTGGTGCTCTTCGGCATCACCGGCGATCTGGCCCACAAGATGACCTTCCCCGCGCTGTACGCGATGGTGAAGCGCGGCGTGCTCAACGTTCCGCTGATCGGCGTTGCGTTTCCCAAGTGGAGCATGGATCGCTTGCACCGGCGCGTGGCTGACAGCATCAAGCGAGCCGGCGGCATCGACGACAAGCGCGCTTTCGACAAACTTCTCTCGCTGCTGCAGTATGTGAGCGGAGACTACAAGGATCCAGCGACCTTCGCGTCCATCAAGAAGGCGCTGGGCGGCGCAAAGCGGCCAGCGTTCTACCTGGCGATTCCGCCCGTGCTGTTCGGAACGGTGATCGAGAGCATAGGCGCCTCGGGGCTGGCAGAGAATGCGCGCGTGATTGTCGAAAAGCCGTTTGGCCGCGACCTGGCCTCGGCGCAGCAGTTGAACAAGATTGCGCACTCGGTGTTTCCTGAGGACTCGATCTTCCGCATCGATCACTTCCTGGGCAAGGAAGCGATCATGAACATCCTGTATTTTCGCTTCGCCAATAGCTTTCTTGAGCCGATCTGGAATCGGAATTATGTGGCCAATGTGCAGATCACTCTCTCGGAGAGTTTTGGCGTGGGCAAGCGCGGCGCGTTCTACGAGTCGGCCGGCTGCCTGCGCGACGTGATCCAGAATCATCTCTTTCAAGTGGTGGCGCTGCTGGCGATGGAGCCGCCGTCTGGCCGCAACTTTGGAGCCTTGCATACCGAGAAGGCGAAGGTGTTTGAGGCCATGCGCGTGCTGGAGCCGGACGATGTGGTGCGCGGCCAGTACGAGGGCTATCGCGACGAAAAGGATGTGGCGAAGAACTCCGACGTGGAGACCTTCTGCGCCATGAAGCTGTTTATCGATTCGTGGCGTTGGGAGGGAGTGCCGTGGTATTTGCGCTCCGGCAAGTATCTGCCTGTGACGGCCACTGAAGTGCTGGTGGAGTTGAAGCCCGCGCCGCAAAGGCTGTTCGAGGATTCCGCACCGCTGACGGGCCGGTCGAATTACATTCGCTTCCGGCTGTCGCCGAATTCGGCAGTCGCCATTGCCGCACGCGTGAAGCTTGCGGGCGAGGAGTTCACGGGCATTCAGAAGGAACTCTACATGTCGGAGCAGCAGCCCGGCGAGGAGACTCCTTACGAGCGTCTATTGGGCGATGCGATGGCCGGCGATGGTGCGCTTTTCACGCGCGAGGATGCGATTGAATCCGCGTGGGTGGTGGTTGACAAGGTTCTCACGCATCATCACCGCGTTCGTCCCTACAAGCGCCGGACCTGGGGACCGAAAGAGGCGGATGCGCTGATCAAGAAGGACACCACCTGGCATAACCCCAATACCAAGGCGCCTGTGCCGGGATGCTAACCAAGCGATGAATTTCAGAACCTGCGCAGTAAGAAGAAGGGCCGCCGTCGCAGTTGACGGCGGCCTTTGACAACTGACAAAGATCTGAATTCGGGTGAGTTCAAGGACCGGGATATGGGGCTAAAGCCCCATATCTCTCATTTTGAGTGGCTTTTCGGCACGACTGAAGTCGTGCCCCTTCGCACATCTACTTCATCCTAGAGTTTTTCAGCAGTCTGGGAGGTGGGGCTAAAGCCCCATCTCTCTCATTTTGAGTGGCTTTTCGGCCCGACTGAAGTCGTGCCCTTGTTACAAAGCGCGTCCAGAGAGGAGTTGTTTATAAGGCAGCGGCCGCCGTCTGCATCGACGGCGGCCTTGATCCTGGACTGAAGTTCGATATTGCACCGCATACCATGGTGGACTCCCAGGTCCCAAAAGCGGGACCTGGGGCGCCCATCTTTCACCGTTGTTCAAGCAGAAAATTACCCGCGATCGTCCTGGTCGGCATGGATGGTGCGGTAGCTTGAATTGCCCTTCGACCACACCAGCAGCAAAATGTCTTTTCCATTCGCGTTCTGGTGCATTTCGGTGGCAAACTGGCTGGCCGATTGCGCCGGCTTGCGGTTGACTTCGAGGATCACGTCGCCGGGCTGGATGCCGGCATCGTCCGCGGGGCTGGCGGGACGAACGCTCTCGACCACGACGCCATGCACCTGGTCGGGCACATTGATCTGCTGGCGTGTATCCGGAGTTAAATCGCTCACTGACAGGCCCAGCTTGCCGCTCTTTGGGCCTTCCTCGGTGTCATTGCTCGCGACTTCGTTGTTGCCATGGAATTGGCCAACGGTGAGGTCGAGTGTCTGCAGTTTTCCATCGCGAATGACACCGAGGGAGATTTTTGTTCCGGGTGTCATTTCGCTGACCGCAACCTGCAGGGCGCTGCCATTGAGGATCGCTTCCCCATTCAGTTTGGTGATGACGTCGCCGGTGTGCATACCGCCGCGGCCGGCCGGTGAATCCGGCGTAACCTGCGCTACGATGGCGCCGCTCGCATCCTGCAGATTGAAGAAGTGCGCGTTGTCGGGCGTGACGTCGTTCATGCTGATGCCCAGGTAGCCGTGCTCGATCTTTCCGTTCTTGATGAGCTGCTCGGCGGTGGAGCGCACAATCTGCGAGGGAATCGCGAAACCTGCACCGGCGAAAGAGCCGCTGTTGGAGATGATGAAGGTGTTGATGCCGACCAGCTCACCATGCGCGTTCACCAGCGCGCCGCCGGAGTTGCCGGGATTGATGGCCGCATCGGTCTGGATGAAGTTGCCCGGCTTGCGCAGATCGTCGGAGTAGGGGTTGGGGCGATTGAGGGCGCTGACAATGCCGCGGGTGACCGAGAACTGGAAGTACCCGAACGGGCTGCCGAAAGCCAGCACCGTTTGGCCCGGTTGGAGCTTGGTTGAGTCACCCCAGGCAATGCTGGGAAGGTTGGAGGCGTCGATCTTGAGGACGGCCAGGTCAGTGAGCTTGTCGGTTCCGATCAGCTTCGCCTTGAGGATGCGGCGATCGTTCAGCGTCACCTTGATCTGCGTGGCGCCTTCGACCACGTGGTTGTTGGTGACGATGTAGCCGTCCGGCGAGATGATGATGCCGCTGCCCACTCCATGCTCGATCTGCGGCTGCTGGGGCTGCTGCGGCGTCATCGGACCGAAGAACTGCCGAAGCCCTGGAGGCAGGCCTTGCATCTGGCCCCCTCCTTGACCATCGGGACCCTCCTGGTCGCCTGACGTGCGGGCGGTGACGGCGATGTTGACCACGGCGGGCGTGACCCGCGCCGCAACCGCCTCCATGGCGTGATCGAGCGAGGTGAGGGCGGAGACGCTGTTGTCGTCCATCGCCGAGGCTGCCTGGACATTGCCGTGGCCGACAAACAAGACGGCGCCGAGGGCAAAGGCTGCGGCGATCGCGGCAGGAACGGCGAACTTTTTCGCTGTTACTACTAATTGATTAGTTGATTGAGTCATGAAGATCCTCTCTTTGTTGACGATTCTCTTGTTGAAGTTGAGCGCAATTGTGGTTTGCGCCGGTGAAGTCCGCGTTTAGATCTGTACGATCAGCCAGCCGTTTGCGAGCGGAACAGCGGCGTAGGCGATGCGATTGTTGGGGGTGACGGCAAAGACGATGTGCGGCGGCATGTCGCTATTTGTCCACTCCGTCAGGACAACAAATGTCTGCTGATTCTGAATGAAGCGTGGGCGCGCCATGCGCCTGGAGGCATTTACCCGCAGCGCCTTGCTGGCTGCGGCTGGATGGGAAGAATGCTCCGGCATGATTGCCTTGACCATTTGCGCGGTGGGCTGATTTTGGGAGAACTTCGCCGGCCGGAAGGCGCCGCGCGCCAGACCGGAAGGCTGCATGTTGTTTGCCTGAAGGAGCGGCTGAGCCGGAAGCGCAAAGCTGACCAGTTGCGGGCAGCGCGCCAGACCCGCTGCGCCGCCCAACACGGCGATGACCAGGCCGGCGGTCACCAGGGTTGCCTGTCTTGCGTTCATGGAATCGGCCGGCCGGCGCAGGATACGGTGGACGCGGCGGACCAACTCCGACTGCCGTTCCCATGTGCCCAGCACCAGAGAAAATCCGCGTCGCAGCATGGAGTGTTCCGCCAGGTGAGTGAGGCACAGGGCGTAGGCCTTGCGACCGCAACTGGAGCGCAGAACGCTGTCGTCGCAGGCCAGTTCGCGCTCCGCGCAAAGGCGGCGTTCGACCCAGAGGAGCACCGGGTTGATGGGGAACAGAACCAGGCAGATTTTTTGCAGGAGGTTGGTCCAGTCGTCGGCGCGGCGCAGGTGCTCCATCTCGTGGATTACCACCTGCTGCAGTTCTGAGGGCGAAAGCTCTTCAAGCAGTTCGGGAGGCAGCAGAATGCGCGGGCGGAAAAAGCCGAAGACGCTGGGGCGCTCGACCTCTGCCGAGGCGCAAAGCAGAGCAGTGCGGCTGGCCTTGGGGTTTGTGGTTTGGGTCTGAAGCAGGGGTTGCAAGGCGGGATCGGGGTCAATCGGCGTCGCCCGGCGCAGCAACCGGCGCAGACGGACGGCGCTCACGATCAATTGAATGCCTCGGCCCAGGGAAAGCAGGCCCCATAGGGCGGCGATGGCCAGGCTCCAGCGCAGGTCGAGCTGAATGGGTGTGTGGCGCACGGCCCCCGCTAAGCCTGGATTGCCAAGGGCTGGAGCAATGTGCAGCGAGGGAAGAAGAGGCAGCAGAGCGATCAACAGAAAGACGTTGAGCCAGACAATCGACCGGGCCGCGGCGCTCAGGCCGGGCAGCAGGCGCAGGCAGACAGCCACGCAGGAAGCCAGGATGAGGCCTTCCCAGATAGCTGAGAACAGAGCGCTTACGGCTATCGATGAATAGATGGAAGGAGCGTGGAAGAGGGTATTCATCTAGCGCTCCTCCTGTGCATCGTCCGGAGCGAGGGCGATGGCTTCTTTGAGACGTTTGAGCTCGCTCGGGGTAATCTGGTCGTCGCCCAAAAGCGAGAGCAGAAGCCGCTCGCGCGAGTTGCCGAAGAACCGTTGCAGCACGTGGCGAACCTCGGAGCGGCTGGCCTCGAGCTCGCCGATTGCGGAGCAATAGAGGAAGGCTCGGCCATCCTGGCGGTGGCTGACGTAGCCCTTGGTTTCGAGGATGCGAATGGTGGTGAGCACGGAGGTGTAGGCCAGAGGCGCCTCATCGGAAACGACTGAAACCATGTTGGCGACGGTCGATTCGCCATGGTCCCAGAGGACCTTCATCAGGCGAAGTTCAGCCTGGGTGAGCGTGATGGATCTCTTGGGAGGCATAGAGTCTGAACGTCCAGGGAACTGTGCGTCGCGTTTCCTTGTCTATTCAGACGCGAAACTAATCATTTAGTTGCTAAGAGATTTCCACAGGGCGACGCCACTCTTTGACCAGGGCCTGGCGTCTCGCAGGAAAGGAGTGCCCGCGGCAGGCCAATTCTGAAGACTTCAGACAGATTTTCGCCTGAATTCTTCTCAGGCCTTTGGTGCGGAACAAATCGTGCGCCAGGAACGTCCTCACTGATAAGAAACAGGGTGTCGATTGGACCTGGATTTGAACAATTTGGAAGAAGGTGCGGTAAGGATTGTGTGTATCAATTCAGCAAGTTAGCGTCCGCTTCACGGACATGGCAAGTTAGCGAGTTGGCTGTGGCATTGGCCTATATAGGTTTCATTCCCCCGTGGGTCGGCAAAGAGGGTGGGGGACTGATACATTGGTTCTTCAGCGACCTGAGCTCAAGGGCGCGACCTGCTCGTCCAGGCCGGCGCGCTCGGTGCCGGTCAGCCCGTTCTCCCAATTTGCCCCTTTCAGCGTCCGATTTCGCTCAATTCTCAAGGAGTTCCGCCGAATGTTCTCTCAAAGATCCCTGCGCCAGCTTGTCGTCGCCTGTTCGCTCTGCCTTGCCGCCGCGCCGATGATCCTTCTGGCCGCACCCCAGGCTCCAGACGCGCCGCCTCTGCATCGCGGCTACTACACTGACCCAGCGCTGCATGGCGAGACCGTCCTGTTTACCTCCGAGGGCGATCTGTGGTCGGTGGATGTTCACGGTGGTGCGGCGCATCGGCTCACCTCCGCCGCGGGACGGGAGACGCACGCGGGTATCTCGCCGGATGGGAAGTCGGTTGCCTTCAGCGCGAGTTACGAGGGGCCGGTCGAGGTCTACACCATGCCGGTTGAGGGCGGATTGCCCGAGCGGCGCACCTGGGATGGTAGTTCGGAACCGGCCGGATGGACGCCCGACGGCCGGCTGATCGTGGCCACCCAGCGGTACTCCACGCTGCCGGGAGACGAATTGGTGCTGATCGACAGCCACGGCACGCGGGAGATTGTTCCGCTGGCCCAGGCCGCCGAGGCCGCGTATTCCGCCGACGGTCAGTCGCTGTTTTTCACCCGCTGGTTTCACCAGTGGAGCCAGACCAAGCGCTACAAGGGCGGCTGGAATGAGAATCTGTGGAAGTTCGACGGCAGGAACGAGGCTGTGCCGCTGACCGCGGACTGGCCCGGCACATCGACCAACCCCATGTTCGCGAATGGCCGGCTCTACTTCCTCTCTGACCGTGACGGCGTGATGAATGTCTATTCGATGGATGCGGACGGGCACGGCGTGAAGCAGGAAAGCCACCAGAAGATCTTCGATGTTGAATCGGCCGCGCTCAACGAGGGGCGCATTGTCTACGCATCGGGCTCCGACTTGTGGCTGCTCGATCTGAAGACCGGGCACGAAGAAGTTATTCCCATCACGCTGGTTTCCGATTTCGACCAGATGCGCGAGCACTGGGTGAAGAAGCCGCTCGACTACTTGACCTCGGTGCACATCTCGCCGGATGGGTCGAGCGCTATCTTCACGGCGCGCGGCGAAGTCTTCACGCTGCCGGCGAAATCGGGCCGCATTGTGAAGGTGGCAGGGAAGTCCGATGTGCGCTATCGCGAAGCGCGCTTTCTGCCCGACGGCAAGAACGTTGTGGCGCTATCCACCGAGAGCGGCGAGACAGAGTTCTGGAAGTTCGCGGCCAACGGCGAGGCTCCTCCCGAGCAGTGGACCAGCAACGCCAAGGTGCTGCGCTGGGACGGCGTGACGTCGCCGGACGGCCGCTGGCTGGCGTATCACGACAAGGATCAGCAGCTTTGGATCTACGACACCAAGACCAAACAGGACAAGCGCATCGCGCAATCAATGGTTGGCGGATTCAGTGATCTCACCTGGTCGCTCGACAGCCGCTGGCTCGCTTATTCGCAGGCGGCGAACAATGAGTACGACGAGATCAAGGTGCTGCATGTTGAATCGGGCAAGATTGAGACGCTGACCTCGGACCGCTACAACAGTTCGAGCCCGGCGTGGAGCTCGGATGGGAAATGGCTCTACTTCCTGTCCGACCGCAATCTCAAGACTACGGTGCAGGCGCCATGGGGGCCGCGTGCGCCGCAGCCGCACTTCGATCGCGCGGAGAAGGTCTACCAGCTTGCGTTGACCACAGGCTTGCGCTCGCCCTTTCTCCCTGCCGATGAGCTGCATCCCGACAAGAAGGACGACGACAAGGGCAACGACACCAAGCCCGGCGACGACAAGGGCAAGGACGCAAAGCCGGGCGATGAGAAGAAAGCAGACGCCGACAAGAAAGACGAGAAGTCCGAAGACAAGAAGGGTGACAAGAAGGAAGAGAAGAAGCCTGCCGAGGTGAAGATCGATTTCACCGATCTGGCTTCGCGGCTCAGCGAGGTACCCGTTCCGCCGGGCAACTACGACAGTCTGCAGGCTACGGACAAGCGCCTTTGCTGGCTCTCGGCCGGTGACGACGGACGCCGGCATCAGTCGGTGCAATGCCTCGACATCGCCAACAAGGGCGACGAGGTGGACACTGTTCTCTCCGACGTGAAGGACTTTGAGATTTCGCTGGACCGCAAGAAGACGCTGATTGCCAAGGGTGACAACTTCTACATCGTCGACGCCGGCGCAAAGGGCTCTGGGCTGGGCGACGCCAAGGCGCTGGCCAAGGCGGAGATCAACGTCTCGCATTGGACCTTCTCGACGAATCCGCGCGAGGAGTTCCGCGGTCTGTTCCTCGATGCGTGGCGTTTGGAGCGCGACTACTTCTATGACAAGAACATGCATGGCGTGAACTGGACAGCCATGCGCGATCGCTACCTGCCGCTGGTGGATCGGGTGGCCGATCGCGACGAGTTGAACGGGATCATTGCGCAGATGGTGAGCGAGTTGTCGGCCCTGCATACCTTTGTGCGCGGCGGAGATGCCCGCAAGCCCGCCGATGACGTGGACATTGCCACCTTGGGCGCGGTGCTGCGCCGCGATGAGAAGGCCGGCGGAGACGTGGTGGAGCACATCTACCAGCACGACCCCGATCTGCCGGACCAGGCGCCGCCGCTGGCGCGGCCCGATTCCCAAGTCAAGGAGGGCGAGGTGATTGTCAGCATCGATGGGGAGAGCGTGCTGACGGTTCCCGATGAGCGCGTGCTCTTGCGCGGCAAGGCCGGCCAACAGGTGCTGCTGCGCGTGAAGCCGGCAGCCGGCGACACGCGCGATGTGCTGGCCAAGCCCATCAGCGGACGCGACGACGCCCGGCTGCGCTATGCGGAGTGGGAGTTGACGAGGCGGATCAAGACCGAGCAGGAATCGAAGGGAACCATCGGCTACGTGCATCTGCAGGCGATGGGCGCGAACGACATTGACCAATGGGCGCGCGATTACTACCCGATTTTCGATCGTCAGGGACTGATCATCGACGTGCGCCACAACCACGGCGGCAACATCGATCCCTGGCTGCTGGCCAACCTGCTGCGCAAGGCGTGGTTTTATTGGCAGTCGCGGGTCGGGAACCCGGCCTGGAATATGCAATACGCGTTCCGCGGACATATCGTGGTACTGTGCGACCAGGAGACCGCGTCCGACGGCGAGGCGTTCACCGAGGGCTTCAAACATTTCGAGATGGGCAAGGTGATTGGCACGCGCACATGGGGCGGGGAAATCTGGCTGTCAGGCTCGAACTTCCAGGCCGATGGCGGCGTGGCGACGGCTGCCGAGACGGGCGTCTACAGCGCGGACGGTCAGTGGCTGATTGAAGGCCACGGCGTCGACCCGGACTTCGTGGTAGACAATTTGCCGCACGCCACGTTCAGTGGCACCGACGCGCAGTTGCAGGCCGGGATTGAGCTGCTTGAAAAAGAGATCAATGCCGACCCGCGGCCGGTGCCGCAGCATCCGGCTTATCCGGACAAGTCGTTCAAGTACAGGCCCTAGCGTGGTTCGCAGCTCCAGTCGCAGGGGATTTCGCGTCGCTGGCCGGAGCTTTCGACGGCCCACTCCAGGAGACGGGCTGTGCGCCAGGCTTCCACGGCTTTGGCCGGGACTGGAGCTTTGCCTAGAAGCGCATCGCGGACGGCGGCGTAGAAGAGGCGGTAGTCGCCGGGAATGGGCTTGATGGGGCGAGTGACCATCGTGCCGTCCTCGTCTACATCGAGGACGCCCCAATTCGCCGGAGGTTCTTCACCCCAATGTGGATCGTCAATGCGGGTGACCTGGTTGAGCGCGGCTTCCTGCGGGTCGAGGCCGGACTTGATGTAGTTGCACCTGGCACCGCGGAGGTAGAAGCGGGGGCGTGGGGAAGTGGAGAGCGAGGTTGTGCCGAGGACAGCCGTGAAGCCGGGGTAGCGCAGGCGGATGGTGAAGGTGTCGGGAATCCGCGCCCATTCGCGTTCGCAGAGGATGTCGGCGGAGACAGCCTCCGGCTTGCCGAAGAGGATGAGCGCCTGGTCGGCCAAGTGGGTGCCCAGGTCGAGTAGGACACCGCCTCCCTGGGCGGGATCTTCCTTCCAGAGGCGGTTTGTCGGCGGGTCGGGGCGCCAGCGGTCAAAGCGGGATTCAAAGAAGACCAGGCGTCCCAGCAGACCCTGATTGAGTAGTTGAGCAATTGTCCGGAAGTCGCTGTCCCAACGACGGTTCAGGAATGGAATGAGCGGTAGGTTGCGGGCCTGGGCCAGCCGAATGAGTTGGGCGATTTCTGCCGCGGTGGTGGACAGGGGCTTGTCCACGACGACGGGTTTTCCGGCCTCAAGAATCTGGCTGGCGACCTCAAAGTGGGTGCCGCTGGGGGTGGCGACGACGAAGAGATTGAGGGAGGAATCGGCCAATGCGGCGTCGAGGGAGCGGTGGGTGGTGATGCCGGGATAGCGCTGGGCGGCGTTGGAGGAATTGCGCTCGACGACGGCGGCGAGTTCCAGGCCCTCGACCGAGGAGAGGAGCGGGGCGTGAAAGACGCGGCCGGCCATGCCGAAGCCGATGAGACATGCACGGATCATTGGCGCCTCCTGGGGAAGCGGAGTTAGCGGTGTGAGCGGAGCTAGCGGAGTTAGCAAAGGCCCGGCCGCTACCACCGCTAACACGCGCGCAGCGCGGCCAGCTCCGCTCTCTCCCGTCAGCCTTCCAGTTTATAGCGGGATTCGGCGAGGTGGTAGAGGCGGCGCCAGACCAGGCGGTTCATGGTAACGACCATCAGCGAGATCATGATGGTGGCGAGCAGGATGATGGGGAAGCGTCCGCTGTCGGTGGCGGAGCTGATCTCGGCGCCGAGGCCGATGGTTTGGAGAGTGCTGTCTTTAAGGTGGGAGTATTCGGCGTAGACGGAGGCGTTCCATGCGCCGCCGGAGGCCGTCACCATGCCCGTGATGAGGTAGGGAAAGATTCCGGGGAGGATGAGTTTGGTCCAGCGCTGCCAGCGGGTGAAGTGATAGAGTTCGCTGACTTCGCGGAGGTCGGAGGGGATGGACATGGCACCGGCGATGACGTTGAAGAGGATGTACCACTGGGTGCCGAGGAGCATGAGGGCGATTGATCCGATTCCGAGGCCGCCGCCGATCTTGACCAGTCCGATGAGGATGATGGGGAAGAAGGCCGTGGCGGGGATGGATGCGAGCACCTGGGCGGTGGGCTGGACGATGCGGGAGAGGCGCGGATTGAGGCCGATGGCGACTCCGACGGGGACAGTCCAGAGAGCTGAGATCAGGAGGGCGGCGTTGACACGGCCGAAGGTTGCGGCAGCGCCTTCGAAGAGCAGCTTCAGGTCAGGCCAAGTGACCGTTCTCAGCATGATGACGGCCTGCAGCGCTCCCCAGCCGACGACGCAGACGGCTGCGACTGCCAGAAGATAAAACCAGACGGAGGTCCGAGTGGATTTCTCCTCGTCGACGGGATGGACGATGCGACATTCTTTGGTGCGGGAGAGCCGGCGGTAGATTGGCTCTTCGATGCTGGTCCAGACACGGCTGGGGAGCGAACTGAGGAGGCTGGAACGGCGCAGAAGAGCGAGAATCGGCGAGCGAACACGGTCGGCGGACTCGACCTGTTCGAATTTGAACTTGTCGCTCCAGGCGATGAGCGGACGCCAGATGAGCTGATCGGTGGCGACGACGATCAGAATGACGGTGCCGATGCCGAAGGCCAGCGCCCGGTAATCGCCGGTGTTGGTTGCGACCTGGAGATAGCTTCCGATGCCCGGGAGCTGATAGGTGTAATTGGCGAAAGGGGAGATTTCGCAGGCGATGAGGGCGAACCATCCGCCGGCGACGGAGACGATGGAGTTCCAGACCAGGCCGATGGCGGCGTAGGGCATCTCAAGCTGCCAGAAGCGCTGCCAGGCGGAGTAGCGATAGATGCGCGAGGCTTCAGTCATTTCGCGGGGGATGGATTTGAGGGAGGAGTAAAAACTGAAGGCCAGGTTCCATACCTGCCCGGTGAAGATGAGCAAGATGACGGCTAATTCAATTCCCAATTGATGGCCGGGAATGAGGGCGACCATGAACAGGACAACAGGCGGCAGGAAGCTGAGGACGGGGATGGACTGGAGAATGTCGAGGACGGCGACCATCCATGGCTCAATGCGCGGATTGTAGGCGGCGATGTAGCCGTAGGCGATGGCAAAGACGAGGCTGAGCAGGTAAGCGATGCCGATGCGCACGATGGAGTAGAAGGCGTAGAGCGGCAGGGCGCTGATGGAGTGAGAGATTTCAGCGATGGGGGCGGGCTTGCTGAGCCAGTATCTGCCGGTGCTGACAATGGCAAAAAAGATGGCAAGGCCGCATGCAGCCACGGCCGAATCGATGACGACGGGCCAGGTGCGCGAGGTAACGAGAGTGCGTGCGAGTGGATGCTGTAAGTTCACTCTTCACTCTCGCTTGCTGCGATTTCTTCATCCTGCGCATCAGGAAGTACAAAGCGCCTGCGGGCGGCGTCAAAGTCGAATAATTCGGCGTAGCGGCCCCAGGTGACGGCGGTCTCCATCTGGCGGAGACATTCTTCTTCACTGAACTGCTCGTCGAGCATGTCGAGGAAGAAGTCTTCGGGGACGGAGTGGTCGCTTTTGGATTCGAGGGCGCGACGAATCTGGCGCAGGAGGAGGACGTTTGCGACGGCGGCGTCGCGGAAGAGTTCCTTCTGGCGGAGAATTTCGGAGTTGGCGAACTCGGCGCCGCTGGGGGTGATGGCGGCGTCGCCTTCCTCGATTTTGAGGAAGCCGAGGAGCTGGGCGGCATCGACGATGGGGAGCAGGTCGTCGATTTCAAAGGCCAGGTCGTCGGCGAGGCGGTAGATGTCGTCGCGTCCGCCCTTGTCGAGGAGCAGTTCAAGGAGGCCGGCCATGCCGCCGGGGCGGGCGTGGGGCAACATCTGGTAGTGCATCTGGCGCTGGTCGCGGACCTTGGCGCCGGTTTGCTGGTCGGGGGCCTGGGCGGGAGCGACGTCGGGCTTGGTGAGCACCTTGTAGATGTAGTCGACGAGGTTGGTGAAGGGCTCGGATTTGCGGTCGCGGGGCTGCGGGAGCTGAACCCGGAAGTCGGTGCGGATGTGGCCGGGGTTGCGGCCGAGGACGATGATGCGGTCGGCGAGCAGGACGGCTTCTTCAATGTTGTGGGTGACGATGAAGACGGCCTTGGTGGGCATGGTTTTGTTGGCCCAGAGTTCGAGGAGTTCAGAGCGGAGGTTCTCGGCGGTGAGGACGTCGAGGGCCGAGAAGGGCTCATCCATGAAGAGGACTTCGGGTTCGACGACGAGGGCGCGGGCGAAGCCGACACGCTGCTTCATGCCGCCGGAGAGCTCCTTGGGGTAAGCCGCTTCAAAGCCGTCGAGGCCGACCGTGTCGAGCATCTTCATGCTGCGTTCGCGGCGCTCTTCGGGGCTGACGCCGCGGGCCTGGAGCGGGGCTTCAACGTTCTCAAGCACGGTGAGCCAGGGAAAGAGCGCGAAGCTCTGGAAGACGATGGAGACGTTGATTTCGACTTCGGAGATGGGCTTTTCATGCCAGTAGACCTGGCCGGCGGTGGGGGTGGAGAGGCCAGTTAACATGCGGAGCATGGTGGATTTACCGGAGCCGGAGGGGCCGAGAAGCGCCAGAATTTCGCCGGGAACGATGGAGAGATCGGTGGCGGCGATGACCTGGATGCGGTTTTCGCTGGGCTGGGCGTAGTACTTTTCGATTTTTTCGGCGCGAATGATGGCGTCGGCGGGTGGGGTCGCGACGGTGGGCTGGTTGGGGATGACGGCTTCCTGCATGCAGGTTCTCCGGATAGGGTTGGGCTGTGAATGGTGCGACCGGTTGATGTTGCCAGGGCCTGATCACACTACCCAGGCGGATGGCGTTGCGGACGAAAATCCGGCCAGACGAAGCCGAGCCCGAGGGCTGTGGCGGGTCCACCGTCGAGGGCGAGAATGAAGTATGGCCGGATTTTCGCCGCAACCCGAAGGGCCGGGGCCAATTTTCCCGATTTCTGCGTCAATCGTCGCTAGCATACACCCGGTATGCGTCACTCCTCATTCCTTGAACTCGAAAAAGTTGGCTCCCGGCGCCACCGTCTGGGTAGTGTGAACAGGCCCTAGTGTAGGTAAGTCCAGTTGCTGCCAGATGAATTGTCGCGCGTCTGGTTTCGGGAGGGGTGGGGCGTACTCCGCGGTTAACCCTGCGCCGGTTTAAGATGAATGCTTGAGTTGCTCAAAAAAGAGCGTATCATTCTGGAAAACGATTCCGCCAGAGATGCTCGCGATTCCCCAAGGCCAGGACAGGTAAATTTCCCCTGTTTAGATGCCGTCCCGGCGAACCAAATGCACGTCTAGGAGAGTATGCCTGAAACGATAGCGAAACCCAAGGTGCTGGTTGCCGACGACGAACGAGTGATCGCCGACACGCTTGCCATGATCCTGAATCAGAGCGGATTTGAGGCGCGAGCAGTCTATTCAAGCGAAAAGGCGCTTGAGGTGGTTCCCGAGTTCAAGCCGAACATGTTGATTTCCGATGTGATCATGGGCGAGCTGAATGGGATCGACGCGGCCATCCAGATCAGGCAACTGCTGCCCACTATAAAGGTCCTGCTGTTCTCAGGGCAGGCGGCGACCGCGGATCTGCTGGAAAAGGCGCGGGCGCAGGGGTACGAGTTTGAGATTCTGGCCAAGCCGGTGCATCCACAGGATCTGCTGACGCGCCTGCGGAGCTGAGGCTTTCCGGAGACGCACCAGCTTCGGTGCGATGTGTATGTGTTTCTGGAGATCAGCTAATTGCGAGGGAAGATGAGCTTCATTCCGGTTGCCCCGAGGGCTTCTCTCAGGGGCTGAGAAGGCTGCGGGAAAAGGCCTGGTTCGGGGTTGAATCTGCGGAATTCGTGCAGGGGCTGAAGCCCCATTCTCTCATTTTAAACAGCTTATGGCACGACTGAAGTCGTGCCCCTTCGCACATCTACGTCAAGGCGGAGCTTTTCCGCAAGCTGTGAAGTCGTGCCCCTTCGCACATCTACGTCAAGGCGGAGTTTTCCGCAAGCTGTGAAGTCGTGCCCATTCAAAGCCGGCCGTGCGATGTGGTTTTCAATCCCAGGTCCCAGAATCGGGACCTGGGACACTTAGTTTCATCCACCTTTACCGCTTCTGCGCGTTGAGTTTGTCGAGGACGCGCTTCAGATCATCCAGCTTCTGGCCGGCCTCGGCTAGCTTGCCTTCCGAGGTGAGCCGCTGGTAATCGGAAAAGTTCTTGCCCGCCTGGGAGATGAGCCCGTTGAGGTCGGAGGCTGGTTGGGTTGGGGCGGTCCCCTTTGCCGGAGAGGGCGCGCCGGGAACGGCTGCTGCCGGAGGGGCTTCGCTGCTGTTGAGCGTCGAGGATTCAGACCCATACAAAGACGCCAGGGCTGCTTCGAAGGTTGGTGCGTAGGCCAGGCGGTCCTGCAGGGCGAGGACGACCAGGCGCAGCTCCGGCATGGGGCTGTTGTTGGCTTGCAGGTAGATGGGCTCGGCGTAGAGCAGGGCCTTTCCGCAGGGAATGACGATGAGGCTGCCGCGGAGGACGCGTGAGCCCTGCTGATTCCACAGCGTGAGCTGGCCGGAGAGCTGCGCGTTCTGGTCGATGCGCGCTTCGATCTGCTGCGGGCCGTCGACCAGGCGGGTCTTGGGGAAGTCGTAGACCACCGAGGTGCCGTAGTTGGCGCCGTCGCTGCGTCCGGCGATCCAGCCGATGAGGTTGTTGCGGTTGGAGGGTGTGAAGGGGAGAATCTCGACAAACTCGAGACCGGATTCGCCGGGCAGCTTCATGAGGACAAAGTTCGGTTGCATGGGCTGAATGGCCTGCCCGTTAGCCTGGCTTGTCGATTGGGTGGCGACGGTCCACAGGTCTTCGCGGTTGTAGAAGACCTCGGGATTGGTCATGTGGTAGAGGCCGTACACCTCGGCCTGGAGCTGGAGAAGCATTTCGGGATAGCGGACGTGCTTGTGGAGGCCGGCGGGCATGGCGGAGGCGTCTTTGAAGAGCGACGGGAAGATGCCGCGATAGGCAGCCAGGATGGGATCTTCGTTGTCGAAGATGTAGAAGGTGGTGGTGCCGTCGTAGGCGTCGATGACTGCCTTGACGCTGTTGCGCATGTAGTTGATTGAGCTGCCGTTGAGGGTGTAGTGACTGGAGTAGGGGTAGGTGTCGGAGGTGGTGAAGGCGTCCATCACCCAGTTGAGGCGGCCGTCTTCGCCAATGACGATGTAGGGATCCTGATCGAAGGTGAGAAAGGGCGCGAGGGCAGCGACGCGATCGCGGACGTTGCGGCGCATGAGCAGGCGGCTCTCGGAGTTGACATCCTGGTTGAAGGGAAGCTTGGTGATGTCGCCGCGATCGAAGGCGAGCAGCAGACGGCGGAAGAATCCGCCTAGAACAATGCCGCCGTCGCCTTGATACGAGGTCAAGTTGTTGGTCTGGCCTTCGGGGTAGTTGAACTCCTGCTGATGGGTTTTTACGTAGACATCGGTGTTGGTCACCTCCCCAAAATAGATCTCGGGGCGGGTGACACTCAGGCCTGGGACGGTGCTCTGGACGGGCATGTTGGAGAGCAGGAGCGTGGGCAGTCCTTCGGTGGTGAAGCCGTTCACGGGGTTCATGGTGATGCCGTAGCCGTGGGTGTAGATGAGCTTGTCGTTGATCCAGTTGCGGCTGCTCTCGGGGAGCTTGTTGACGTTGAGTTCGCGCGTGGCCAGCATGACTTCGCGCTGGGCGCCGTCGATGGTGTAGCGATCGATGTCGATGTCGGGGAATTCGTAGTAGGTGCGGATTTCCTGGATCTGGCTGAGGGTGTCTTTGAGTGCCTGGACGTCCCAGAGGCGGATGTTCTGTAGGGTGGGCTGGTTGTTGGCGGGGTCGGTGGCGCCGACGGTGGTTTCAGCGGGGAATTCAGTTTGAGTGAAGCGGTCGAGGCCGTAAGCCTGGCGGGTCATCTGGATGTTGTTGACGATGTAGGGCTGCTCGCGGACCAGTTCATTGGGCTTGACGATGAAGCTTGAGACGTACCAACTGACGATGCCGAGACCGACGTAGCAGAGGGCAGCGGGAAGGACGGCGGCGACCAGCCAGCGGCCGCGCGGGCCGAAGATGGCCGCGGCAAATGCGATGGCGGCTCCGAGAATGAGAGCCGCGCAGACCAGGAGCATTCCGGCGAGGGTGACGTGTGCGCCGGTGTAGGCGACGCCGTCGAAGATGGTGTGGTGGTCGAAGAGCTGCTCGAAGCGGCTGAGATAGACACGCAGGGCCAGGGTGAGCAGGAGGAATCCGCCGGCGAAGGAGAGACCGCGCCAGGGCAGTTCAAAGCGGGACCTGAGGCGGGTTTCAATGGCGCGGGCGCTGCCGGCGACAAGCAGAAACACGACCGCGAGGATGGTGACGATGACCGAAAGAGTGAGCAGCCAGCCGGCAATGAGTTGCCAGGCGGGCAGGGTGAAGAGATAGAAGTTGAGGGGCAATCCGAAGATGGGATCGGTGACTGCGCCGGTGGCGTGGGGCGCGTACCAATAAAGCGCGAGGGTAGGCCACTGTCCTTGCATGGCCGCGCCGGTGGCCAGTGAGATGAGCAGGGCGATGATGATCGCAATGGCGTGGAGAACCGGCGCAACGGGGAGGTTGATGGGATTGCCGCCGATGTAGATGGTGTGGTTGCCGGGCAGGTCGGCGGCGTGGGCGCGCTTGAGCAGGGAGAATGCGCCGTAAAGGATCAGGAACGTGGCTGCGGCAAAGCCGAAGAAGATTCCCCAGGCGATACTTTGGGATTTCCAGAAGACCTCACTGTAGCCGAGGGAGCGGAACCAGAGCAGATCGACCCAGTAGGAAAGTGCGGTGCGAGCGGAAAAGAGAATGACTGCGGCGATGGCGAAGAGGACGAGGAAGATGCGACGCCGTGGCCGGGCCGGCTGTGACTTGAGAGGCCAATCGATAGATTCGGGCAATTCTATACCCCACCTTGCTGGTTGCGTAGAAGCTCAACCATTCCACTTTAGTCCTCTTGGGCGGAGTTTGCTGGTGAGGCAGTGAACAAGTGAATGAGTGAATCAGTGCATGAGTGAACAAGTGAATGGGTGAATAAGTGAACGAGCGAAAAGTGAATGAGTGAACAGTCGGTTTACCAACGCCCGGTTGGTTCATCCGATAAGGCCTCTGAGGGCGGGGAGGCCCTCAGGACAGCCGATCGGGAGATCGGCGCTGCGATGTTTCGCCGCTCGCGAGAAATGAGGCTTAGAAGTGAAGCACGATTCCTGAGCTGAGGCGGGTGTTGTTCTGGTGGTCGTTCACTCCGTTGTTGAAGGTGGTGAGCAGGTAGTCGGCCTCGGCCAGGCGGATGGAGAAGGTTGGGTTGATGCGCAGGTCGGCGCCGCCGCCGAAGTTGGTAGCGAATTCGGCGGACCTGTCGATTGAGGCGGGCGTCTTGCCATTGACCAGGGAACCGCTTGCGCGAGCTGCGCCGAAGAGCACCTGTACGTAGGGCTGGATGGGGAAGTGGTGGACAGGCAGCAGGTAGCGGGGACCGACCGTGAAGGTTCCCAGCGTGAGGTTGAAGTTGTGTGCGCTGATGGCTTCGCTGGAGCCGTCGATGGTGAGATCCGCGGCGATGGCCACGCGGCCGGGTTTGACGGGCCAGGCGAATATGACGCTGCCGCCGTTCATGTTGAAGCAGCCGCAGCCGCCGGGAGGCGCGTTGCTGTGGATGTAGGTGTAGTCGACGGCGAGTTCGGCGCGGCGTGGGCTTTCGGCGGCAGGCGCGGTAGGGGGCGCCTGGGCAGCGGCAGAAACGGCGGAGACCACGGCGATGGTCAACAACAGGGCGTAGAAGGCTTTGGTCCTGATTCGCATGGTGTCTCCTTTACTGCACGGTGAGCTGGACGGTGGTTGAATGGGTGTCTGATCCGCCCGTTCCGGTGACGGTGAGCGTGTAGGTCTGCTGGGTTTGGGGAAGGGCGAATCCGCCGCCGCAGCCGGTGAGGGCAGCAGCGGTTGCGAGCGAAGCGATGCCGAGCACGAGCAGAAGCACCCTGCCCTTGAACGCCCGGCGCCAGCGGCGGAAGGGCATGAGCAGCAGCAGCGCGAGGGTTGGCGTGGCCAGAGGCCAGAAGCCAGTGGGAGGCGCGGACTGTGCGAGCAGGCCGGCTGGGGTGAGGACGGTCAGCTTGGAGGTCGCCGGGCCGTCGCCGGGGTTGATCTGCGGCGGCGAGAAGGTGACGGTGGAACCGGGTGGATAGCCTGTGACGGCGAGGCTGACGTTGGCGCCGAACCCGTTGGTTCCGTCCACGGTGACGGTGTAGGTGGCGGTGGTTCCAGCGGTGACGGTTTGCGTGGCGGGCGTGGCGGAGATGGTGAAGTTCGGCGCCGCAGTGCCTGTGCCGGAGAGCGGCAGGGACTGCGGTGAGTTGAATGCGCTGTCGGTGATGGAGACAGACGCGTTAAAGCTTCCAGCAGCGGCTGGCGCGAACTTGACGGTGATGGTGCATATTCCGTTGACGGCGATGGGGCTGGAGCTGACGCAGTTGTCGCTTTCTGTGAAGTCGCTGGGGTTGGCGCCGGCGAGGGCAGTCGCGGTGATGGTGAGCGGTCCGGTCCCAGAGTTGGTGAGGGTAGAGGTTAACGCTGAGCTGGTGCTTCCTGCGAGGGTACTGGGGAAGGCGAGTGGGGTTGGATTCAGCGTGACGGATGGGGCGGTTCCCGTGCCGGAGAGCGGCAGGGACTGCGGTGAGTTGGACGCATTGTCGGTGATGGAGACGGACGCGTTGAAGCTGCCTGTGGCGGCTGGCGCGAACTTGACAGTGATGGTGCAGGTTCCGTTGGCCGCGATGGGGCTGGAGCTGACGCAGTTGTCGCTTTCGGTGAAGTCGCCGGAGTTGGCGCCGGCGAGGGCGGTTGCGGTGATGGTGAGCGGTCCGGTCCCGGAGTTGGTGAGGGTGGAGGTTAGCGCTGCGCTGGTGGTTCCCGAGTTGGTGCTGGGGAAGGCGAGCGGGGTCGGATTGAGGGTGACGGCAGGGGCGGTTGCCTGCGCACCGGTGCCGGATAGCAGAACCGTGTTGAGGTGGTCGCTGCTGTTGGCGCCTAGATCGGTGTAAAGCGAGATGCTGCCCGAGGCCTGGCCCGTCGAGGTTGGGGTGAAGGTCACGTTCATGGTGCAGCTTTGGCCGGCGGGGATTCCATTGTCGAAGTTGCAGGTTCCGCCCGAGGCGATGGCAAAGGGGCCAGAGACGGCGCCGTAGGTTGTGAAATCGACGACGTTCGGGTGAGAGCTTTGCGCATCCTTGCGTGGCGCATGCGCGGGGTGGGCCTTTGCGGGAACAACGCTGCCTTGTTCGTACTGGTTGGCGAAATAGAGCTGCGAGTTGCCCGTATTGGTGAGGGTAATGGTCTGCGGCGCGCTGGTGGACCCCACGCTGGTGCCGGGGAAGACCAGATCGCCGTCGGGGCCGATCTCCGAGATGACGTGGTTGTAGGGATCGTTGAGGTAGACATTGCCGAAGGCATCGACTGCGACGCCACCGGGGTTGATGTCCGCGGTAGTGGCGACAACGCCGGAGCCTGCCGCCTGTCCGCCGCCGGCGATCAAGGAGATTTGCTGACTGGTGTTGATGAAGTAGAGCTGGCCCTGACCGCTTCCGGAGCCGCCAATCACGTAGAGGTCGCCGTTGGGATCTGTTGCGAGAGCGAGCGGACCGGTATTCAGATTTACTGCGGTTGCCGACTGGGGCGCAATTGTCACTGCGGCTGTTCCGCCACCCGCGTAGGTGGTGATGGTTCCGGTGGTGTCGACCTTGCGTACGACGCCATTGGTGAAGTCCGCAATAAAGACATTGCCGGCGAGGTCGGTGGCTATCTGGCGGATCTGGCCCAGCGTTGCCTGAGCGGCGGGACCATTGTCGCCGGTGTATCCCTCGACACCGGTGCCGGCAAAGGTGGTGACGGTGCCGCTGGGGGTGACCTTGAGAACCGTGTAGTACAAATCGGCGATGTAGACGTTGCCGTTGGTGTCGCTGGCCACGCCGAAGGGATTGTTCAGCGCTGGGCCGGTGAGCGAGCTGCCGGGGCCGTAGAAGGTACTGATGGTTCCAGCCGGATTGACTACCCGCACGGCGTTGTTGTCGCGGTCGGCAATGTAGAAGTTTCCGAAGGGATCGAAGGTGACCTGCTCCGGTGCGTGGAGCATGGCGCTGGCGGCGGGGCCGTTGTCGCCACTATCGCCGCCTGTGCCGTTGGGAGCGCCGGCGAAGACGTTGATGTTCCCATTGGTGTTGATTTGCCTGACGGTATTCAGGTCGTAGTCGCTGAAGTAGAGATTGCCGGACGGATCCAGAACGATTCCGTATCCTCCGTCAAGGGTCGCGGAGGTGGCGAGGCCGCCGTCGCCGGATTCACCTGGACCTGATCCGCCAGGCGACGATTCATTGCCTGCCAGAATGTTCAATTGCGCGGGGAAGAACTGCAACTGGGGTTCCTCACCGGTGCCGAAGAGGGTGATGGTCTGCGGAGAGTTGGAAGCGCTGTCTGCCACCGAGAGAGTTGCAGCGAATGCGCCAGGGGTGGGCGGATAGAAGTCGACAGTGATGGTGCAGGAGCCGCCGGGCGGCATGGCTGAAGAAAAGTCCACGAAGCTTTCGCATGTGCCGTTCGGATAGACGCTGAAGGGAGTGTTCTGGGGTCCGACGATGGTGAAGGGCGTGCTTCCTGTGAATGTGATGGGCGTGGTTCCGGTGTTGGTCACCGTGATCATGGGCGTGGTCTGGTTTCCATAACCAGATTGTTCCCCCCCGCCGACGCTGGCAGTGGGGAAGACGTACGGATTAGGAGTGAGGCTGGCGGTGGACACCGGGGCCGCGGTGCCGGTGCCGTTGAGGGCGGAAGATTGGGTTGTGGGCGATGCGTTGTCTGTGACTATGAGAGTTGCCGCGTAGCCGGTTGCAGTTGCCGGATTGAAGGTGACATAGATGCTGCAACTGGCGTTGGCGGCCAGGGTGTTTCCGCAGGCATCGGTGCCGGTAGCGATCTTGAAATCAGGGGGATTTGTGCCGCCAATTGCGATGCTGCTTATATTCAGCGTTGCGCCGGTGGCGGACAGGGTTGCGATCATTGCCGTTGAGGCAGACCCTGCGGTGGTATTGGGGAATGAGAGAGAAGGTGTGAGTGTGGCGACGGGTGTGGCAGCGACGCCGTTCCCGCTGACGGGGATGGACTGTGTGACGTTGGTACCGTTGAGATCGTTGTCGGTGAGGACCACGTTGCCACTGAGCGGCCCGCTGGTGGCTGGGGTGAAGTTGACGGAGATTTCGCAACCGGAGCCGGGAATGATCGGCGTGCCATTTGCGCACAGTTTGGTGTCCTTGGTGTTTTCGGGGAAGCTGGTTGGGTACGACACAGCCGCGTTGAGCGTCAGATCGCCATTGCCGATGTTGAAGAGCGGGACGGTCTTGGGGCTGTCTGAGCTGGTGGAACCGACGTTGGTGCTCGCGAAGGTGAGCGTGGGTGGACCGGAGACGGTCAGTTTGACCACGTTGTTGTTGGTGGCATCGGCGACGTAGATGTTTCCGTTGCCGTCCACTGCCAGGCCGTTGGCGGTGCCGAGAATGCCGAAGGGAACGGTGATCTGGGCGCCGTAGGAGCTGCCGTTGTAAGGCAATTCAACCACCGAGGCGGCGTCGGAGTTGGCGATATAGACATCCCCGGCGGCGTCAACGGCAACGGCTTCAGGATAGAAGAGATTGGTGGCCGGCAAGACGATCTCAGCGCCGAAGCCGCTGGTTTGATGCGGCAATTCGACGATCTGGCTGTCGTCGGAATCGGCGATGTAGAGATTGAGGCTGGAGTCCGTGGCTAGTCCATGGGGAGCATGGAGTCCAGTGGCTTGAGTCAGGGTCACAGGCGAGGCATAGGCTGTGCCGGTCCACGCCATTTCGAATACCTTCTCGTTGATGGAATCGGAGAAGAAGAGATTGCCGGTTGCATCGACCGCGATGCCATACGCGGCGGGCAGGCCACTATTGTCCAGAATGACTCGGGCGCCGTAGGTTGAGCCGTTCCAGGGAACCTCGACGATCTGGTTGTCGCTGGTGTCGGCGATGAAGAGGTTGCCGTTTCCATCCACGGCAATGCCGCCGGGGTTGGACAGAATGCCTGCAGCGGTAATGTTGATGGGCGTGCCGTAAGCGCTGCCAGTCCACGGAATCTTGATGATCCGGCTATTGAGCGTGTCGGCTACGTAGACGTTGAGCGCGGCGTCCACTGTAACTCCGAGCGGCGAGCTGTAGTTACCGCCCGAGTAGGACGGCAGCGTGGACTTGACCCCGGTGTTGAAGACGATCTCGGGTCCGAATCCCGTTCCAGGCAGGTAGGTTGTGCTGAGGACATTGTGGCTGGAGTCAGTGAGCAGGATCGAGCCGGGACGCGATCCGGGAGCCTGTGGGGCAAACACGACGCTGACTGTGCAGGTTTGGCCCGCCGCATAAGTGTTCCCAATAGCGCAGGGCTGGTTATTTTGGGGCTGCAAGGTTTTGGTCACGGTAGCCTCGGTAAAGTCGAGGCCCGTAGCGCCCTGGGTGAGCACCTGGACCGAAGTGAGGGTTCCCGCCTGAGCAAAGTAAGCGGTGACCGATTGCCCAGTTTCTGTGGAGCCAACATTGGCTGAGAAGGCTACGCCCTGGCCGGTGAGCAGGGTGTCCGCGCCAGGGGTGGGAGCGCCGGTGAAGTTGGCTTCAAGGGTTGCCGACTCGGTGGATGCCGCCGAGGGAGTGAAGGTGAGGTAGATGTTGCAGGTCGCGCCGGCTGCCAGGGTGGTTGTGCAGCCGTTGGCGCCGGTGGTGGAGTAGGCGAAGTCGCCGGGGTTGTCTCCAACGAGCGAGAAGGAGAGGCCGGTGAGTGCAACCGTGCTGGTGTTGGTGAGGGTGGCGACCTGTATGCCGCTGGTGGCGAGGTAGACCTGGCCACCGAAGGGAAGCGGGTTCGGCGACAGGGATGCGGTGGGGTTGACGACAACGCCGACGCCATTGCCGCTGACCGGGATGTCCTGGGTGGCGTTTGCTACGTTGAGGTTGTTGTCGGTGAGGACGACATTCTCACTGTATGAACTTCCGCCGGTGGGGGTGAAATTTATCGAGATAGAGCAACTCGCATTCGGGGCGAGTGAGGCCTGTGAGGCGCAGAGATTTGAGCCCGCGGTGTTCTCGGGGAAGTCGGCCGGATAGGCTGGATCGGTTGCAGCGGACAGCGTGAGAGCCGCGTTTCCAGCGTTGGTGATGGTGACGGTCTGGGGGCTGTCGGTGCTGGTGGAACCCTGGTTGGTGGTTGCGAAGGTGAGCGATGGGGCGGAGTCCCGGGTAAGGCGATAGACTCCGCCACCGAAGCCGGGGGTCGCATAGATATTGCCGCCGCCGTCGACGGCGATTGCTTTCGGAAATGTTCCGAAATTAAATGGGTAGTTGATCGGGGTACCAAAGGTGTTTCCAGTTCGCAGAAACTCTTCCACCGAGAGTCCAACGGCGTTGGAGACGTAGAGATTGCCCAGGCCATCGATGGCAATGGACGAAACCGGATCGCCGGCCACCGACGCCACGGTGGTCTGCGCGCCGTAGCCGCTTCCGGTCCAGGGAAGTTCCTCGATGCCATAGGTGCAAGGGGATCCGCTGCAGGTCCCGGAGACCGCAAAGATGTTCTCCGCCGAGTCCACCACGATACCGAGTGCGTTGTAGAGCTTGGTGAGGGCCAGCGCTACCGGCGTGCCGAAGGAGGTACCGTCCCAAGGGATTTTGTAGAAGGTCCCGGAGCTGCTGCCGACGTAGAGATTGTCTTTCTGATCTACCGTGAGGGCCTGCGGAACGAAGCCGTTGACTACCACAACCTGAGTTCCGTAGGCGGTGCCGTTCCAGGGGAATTCCAGGACCTGGCTGTTGCTGTAGTCGGATGCGAAGACGTTGCCTGCGCCGTCGACGGCTACGCCATAGGGACCGCTTCCGCCGAATCCGCTGGCGATGGTGACGGGTGCGCCGTAGGTGCCGCCGCTATAGGGAATCTTGAGGAGCACGTCGTGCGCGGCATCGGTGGCGTAGACGTTCCCGGCAGCGTCGACGGCCACGCCAAGTGGGTAGTTGGTGACCGGGGTGTTTGGGAGTACGGTAACTTGCGCCTGGAAGTTGGAATTGAACTGGATCTGCGGGCCGCTGGCGGCGCCGGGCAGGAAAGTGGTTCCGAGGGTGTTCCCGCTTGCGTCGGTGAGCAGGACGGCGCCAGTGCGGGTTCCGGCGGCCCTGGGCTTGAAGACCACGTTGACGGTGCAGGTTTGGCCTGCGGTGTAGGCGGTTGTGGTGGAGCAGGTTCCACCGGTAGTTTCAGTGAAGTCGAGGTTGGCTGCGCCCTGGGTGAGCACCTGGATCGAGGAGGGTGTTCCGGCGGTGGCGATGGTGACGGTGACGGCCTGGAATGCTTCGGCGGCGCCGACATTGGAGACGAAGGATACGCCGGCGCCGTTGATGGTGGCGGTCTGCGGGGTGTTGCTGGCGTTGTCGGTGATGGACAGGGTTGTGGACTCGCTGCCGGTTGCGCTGGGCGTGAAGGTGACGTAGAGGTTGCAGGTGGCGCTGCCGGCAAGCGTGCTGCCGCAGATGTTGGTTCCGGTGGTGAGCAGGGTGAAGTCAGCGGCGTTGCCCCCGGCGATGGTGGGGACGATGCCGCTGAGAGCGGTGGCGCTGTTGTTGGTGAGGGTGAACATGGCCGGGGCGCTGGTGGTGTTGATGACCTGGCCGGTGAAGTCCTGGGGATTGGGGGTGAGGGTCGCGGTGGTGGCGGGCGGGGGAGTGCCGGTACCGGTGACGCCGAAGGTGGTGGTCAGGTTGGGCCCGCCTCCGCTGGAGGATCCCTGGAAGGTGATGGTGTCGTTGTAGGGCTGCTGGAGCGACGGGTCAAAAGTGATGCTCATCTGGCAGGACTGGCCGACGGCAAGTGAAGTGCCGGCGCAAGTACCGAGAGTGGGGTTGAAGGCACTGTCGGTCTGGACCTCGGCGGGCCCACCGACGTCGGCGGAATAGAGAAATCCGTTGTTGGTGACAGTCGCAGTCATCGCCGCGCTGGTGGCGCCGGTTACCTGGTTGCCGAACGCGACAGGATCGGGTGAGACGGTGAGGTAGATCCCGTTGACATAGCCAGTGAGGGCAACGACGGCTGTGGATTTGGAGTTGTTGCCGGAGTTGGTGGTGAAGGTGATGGAGCCAGTGAAGCTGCCAGCGTGAGGCGGCGTGATGGTCACTGAAATCTGGCAGAGGGCGCCGACGGCGACGGTCGCGAAGTTAGTCCCATTGATGCAACTGTTGGTTGTGGTTGCCGTCATGGCGAAGCCAGATGAGGAGCCGGAGAGCACAATGTTGGAGATTGTCAGAGGCTGGTTGCCGCCGTTATACAGGCTCACGATCTGTGCGGAACTGGCTACGCCGGAATTCTGTTCGCCGAAGGCGATGGCGCCCTGGGTGCGATCGACCTTGTCCAGGTCCTGGTAGTTGCCGAGGTAGAGCGTGTCGTCTGAACCGAGGCCGAGCCCGAGAGGATCGACGGCTTCACCCGAGGTGCCACCGTCAAGGCCTGCCTGCGGTGTGGAGTAATTGCTGGAGGCGAGTTCGGCAACGGTATAGCCATCGGCGCTGTAGCGAGTGGCGTAGAGGGTGTCAGCTGCATCGACAGCAATGCTGCTCGCGCCGGTGGTGTTGATCTGGCTCTGGCTCTGATAGCCGATTTCGTTCATGTCGTTGCTGCCGGAAACGAAGATGTTCGGTGGATTCCCGCCTGCCGGAGCGTCAACGGCGATGCCGCCTAAATTACCGTCCTTGGGGTTGAGTGCGGTAACGGTGATTGTTCCGTTGGTTTGAAGCTCCATGACTTCCTGGCAGGACGACTCGAGGCCGTAGATGTTGCCCAGGTCATCGACCGCCACGCCGACGAAGTCATAGTAGGGTCCGTATCCGGTGTTGCACTGTTGGAATGGGGCAGGGGGCACCAAGCTGATGGTGCCCTGCGTTTTGGTTTGCGGATTGTAGGTGACGACGTAAGCTTCGCTTCCAGAGTTTGGAGCGATATACAAGGTTCCGGCGCCATCCACGGCGATGCCGGTTGGATTGGCCAGGCCGGTGATGTTCAGTTCGGTGGGAGTGCCGCCCGCTTTGGGTTCGCTGTAGACGGCATTTGCAGCGCCGGTGAGGAAGTAGACAGTGCCGTTTTCGTCCACCGTTGAGTTGTAGATGTAGTCGGAGAAGTTGGAAACAGGGTTGGTGACGATGCCGGGCTGGATGAGAGCGAGCGGGGCATTGCCGGCGCCGCCCAGGAAGACGGTGGCGATGGTGTTGCCGGCGCTGGAAAGAATCAGGGCGTCTTTGCGCGGGCCGGGGAGGGTGGGAATGAAGGTGACGGGGACGGAGCAGGTTTCAATGCCGGTAGTCGGGGATGTGCAGGTCACGCTGCCGATGGTGTAATCGAGGCCGTAGTGCAGGGCGGCGGTGGGGGTGGCGCTGCTGGCGAAAGAGAAGAGAGCGGTGAGCGTCTGCGCGGAGCCTGTGGCAATTCCAACAGCGGCGGGATTGAAGGCCAGGTAGGGCTGGATCTGGTAGGTCGAGTTGGTGGTGGAGCTGTTGTTGCCGGCGCCCTCGGAGGCAAAGGCCATCACGGTGGCGGTCTGGGACACGGTGAACGGAGCGGTGTAGGCGATGCTGGGCGTGGTGCCGTCGGTGGAGTAATCGATGGTGGCGCTGGCGGTGGCATCGGTGATGGCTACGGCGACGGGCGCGTTGTAAGTATTCGAGGCGGGATAGATGACCGGTGTGGCGGGGGGCGTAGGTTGCGCGCCAATGCCGTTGATAGGAGCGTTGAGTGTATAGGTCACTCCGGCGGCAACCCAGGTGATGGAGAGGGTGGCGCCGAGATTCCCGCCTGCCACGGGATCGAAGATGACGCCGAGATTGCAGTCGCCGCCGCCGTTGGCGATGGTGCCGCCGGCAGTGCAGGGGCTGGATGCAGCGGTCGACAGGCTGAAGCTGGATGCGTCGGTCCCGGTGATCGCGACCGACTCGATGGTGAGGAGGGGATTGAGGAAGATACCGAATTGCACAGCAGTAGCCGTGGTTGGGGTGCCAACAGGCTGCGATGCGAAATTGATCGGGTTGGGGGTTAGAGTGGCGGTTGCTCCGTTGTAGGCGTTGCCGGAGATATTGATGACGTTGGTTGTGCCGGCGACGCCGAGCGAGTTGTCCTCAACGGTGTCGGTTGCCGTTGAGACGACATTGGCGGTTGGATAGTAGGCAACGAGGATTCCGCAAACTCCACCGGGAGTAAGCGTGCCGGAGGAGCAGTCTTCGGGCGTGGTGCCGGAGAGCGGGGCGTTGGTGAAAGGCGAAGGCGTTGCGGTGCTGGGAATGGGAGCAATGACGAAGGGGTAGTTCGAGAGCGTGAGGTTGTCCCCGATGCCGAGGTTGCTGGCGGTGACAAGCTGCGTGGATGTGACAAACTGCGACTGCCGGGGGAAGATGAGGGCCGATTCGGAGGGGCTGATTTTGCTGACGCCAGCCTCGATGTTCTGCTGGCCGACGTAGATGTTCGCTGCGCCATCGACGGCGACCAGGTTGGGCGAGAGATAGGTCTCCGAAGCGCCGACGCCGCTCAGGAATGCGAAAGTTTCCGTGGTGTCGCCGGCAACATTATGAATGATTCCAGTCGTTGCATCGACGCGTCGAATGGGGCAGCTCAGGCCGCCCTGCGAGCCGGGCTCGCCGATGTAGAGGTTGTCGGCGGCGTCAAATGCGACGGAATACGGAACAAGGACAAGGGCGGACGTGGCCGGACCCCAGTTGCCCGTATCGCTGGTGCAGCCACCGGTCCCCTGGGCGTAGGTAGCCTGGATTCCGGCGTAGGCTGAGATGTTACCGCCGCTATCCACGCGATAAACAACGGAGTTTTGAGAATCTGCTATGTATAGATTGCCTTTGGAGTCCATCGCCAACCCCGTTAGTTGGTCGAGGCCGGCGTTCACCGCTACCCCAGGGACGCCGGTGGCCGGGAATGTCTGTGTGCCATTGCCAGCGATGGCGGTGAGCAGGCCGGTGGTTGCGTTGATTTTATAGACCGAGCCGGTGGAATAGGTGGAGACGTAAAGGTTCCCGGCCGAGTCTGCGAGCATGGCGCCGATTTCAGGAAGGGTGGTCTGCGCGATGGTTTTGCCTTGAGCGATGGCTTGCGCGGGGGTATAGCCACCTTCGCCGCCAATGATGGTGGCGGTGCCACTGGCTGCATTGATCTCCCAGATGCCGGCAGAGACGTCATAGAGATAGAGGTTGCCGGCTTGATCGATGGTCAGGGCGCCGGGGTTGAAGAACTTTGCGCTGGTGGCTGGACCGCCGCTACCGGATGAACCCTGGACAAGGATCGTACCGGCATAGACAGTAATGATCTGAGTGACCGCATCGACGCGGTGAATGACTTTTTCGGGACCATCGGCGATGTAAATGTTGCCGGCGGGGTCCACGGCCATCGAAGAGGGGTAGACCTCGGCATCGGTGGCCGGGCAGCCATCTCCGCGCGCATCGGTCTGGTTGGTGCAACCCGGAGTGACGAACCCGCCCGCAAACGTGGGATTTCCGACAACGGATGTGATAAAGCCGGGGGCAAAAGCAAAGACCGCGCCAGTGGCGGAGCCGGAGAGTGCGAACGAATAGCCATTGGGTTTTCCGCCTTCGACGTCGGTGACCAGCAAAGGCGCGGAGCGGCTGATGGGCGGAGGGGCGGAGGCGGTTCCGGGCACGGCCGGGGTAAAGGTCACGGGGATGGTGCAGACGGAGCTGGCGGCGACGATGGTGTTCCCGGATGAGTCGATGGTGCAGCCTGTGATTGCGCCCAATTTGTACTCGGTAAAGTTGGGGCCAAGGGCGATCGAAGTGATGGGCACCGCGGTATTCACGGTGAGCGTCACGTTCTGGGTGGTGGACTTGCCGATCTCGGTAGAAGGAAAAACGTTGTTGGCCACGGTAAATGTAGGCGTGGCGCTCCATGCCTGGGGAAGCAGCGCAAGCAGGGCGACGGCGGCGGTGACAGCCGGGGCGACGTTGCGCAGGATGGAGTGCTGACTGCCTGAAGAGCGGAAACGATGACCAAACATGTGAGTTCTCCTCAACTACGGTGAAGTGATTGCGTGCAAATCCACCACTCGCCGGCCGGGGAGCGGTGCAGATGGACGGTGCCGTCATTGATGCGTTGCTGGAGGGTGGAAAGTTCCGGGCCCAAAGCCGCCAGGGAATCGGAAAGCAGGAGCATGGTGGAACCGCAGGTTGGACAGGCTTCGGGTTTCACAGAGAGCAGGCAGTTGGAATCCGGCGTGACGGAGGCTGTCCGGCTGCCGGCAAGGGCTCCCGGACCTGCGAAGATGGAGACCTCGCTGTGCTCGATCTGGAACTCCACTCTTTGCTTCTTCTTCACGAAGCCTCCGCATTGCGGCGATCCGGAATGCCCGGGTCTTGTGGCAATGCATGTGTCTTGTTAGTCTTTGGGCTAGCCCTCGGGGACGAGATTCAACCGGGCTGATTGCAAGTTGTTACACAGGACGAAGGGAATGTCCTCAAATTGAGTCTCAAGAGTTCTCAATTTTTCTCAAGGCCAACAAGATGCTGACAGGCAAGTGTTTGCTTCGCTTCGAGGGATGTGAGATTGACCCCGGCTCCCGCTCTTTGAGGAGGGACGGGAGACAGGTCTCATTGAATCCGAAGACCTTCGATCTGCTCTTGTACCTGGCGGAACACCCCCACCAGTTGGTTACCAAGGAAGAGCTGCTTGCCGCCGTCTGGCCCGGGGCCTTTGTGGAGGAGAGCAACCTGACGCAGCACATTTTCCTGCTGCGCAAGGCTCTGGCGGGCAGCAAGCCGGATGGTCGCGCGGTGGTGACGGTTCCGGGCAAGGGCTACCAGTTCACCGCGGCAGTGGAGCGTGTTCCGCTGGAGCTGCGGATGCAGGCGGCGGGCGATCTAGTGATGCATTCGGTGCAGACGGTGACGCGGGTGGTGGTGGAGGAGGAGAGCGACGACGGGATGCCCGCGCCCGCGGCGCTGCCAGCGGCCCGCAGGCGACCTGACCTGATTCTCTGGGCAATTGCCGCGGCGATTGTGCTGTTGGCCGCGGGAGCAGTTGCGGAATGGCGGCGGCTGCACCCGGCGCCCGCAGGGCATATCGACCTGGTGCTTTCGGACTTCGAGAACACGACCGGTGAGCCCAGTTTCGACCGCGCTCTGAACCAGGCGCTGGTGATGGACCTGGAACAGTCTCCCTTCCTGAACATTTTGAACCGCTCCCGGATTCAGGAGACGCTGACCGAGATGCAGCGCGGGAAGGACGAGCCGCTGACGCCGGCGCTGGCCATGGAGATCTGCGAGCGAACCAATGCGCAGGCCACGCTGCATGGCACAGTGGCCAAACTGGGATCGAAGTATCTGCTGATTCTGGATGCGGACAGCTGCGTGAGCGGTAAGTCGCTGGGGGGGTACAAGACGGAGGTCGCGTCGCAGGAAGAGGTGCTGCGCGCGTTGGATACCGCTGCCGGGAGGGTACGCAGGCAGTTGGGCGAGTCGTTGGACTCGCTGGAGCGCTACCAGATCCCGATTACCCAGGCCACCACGCCCTCGCTGGACGCGCTGCGCTCGTTTTCAGAGGCCGGAGAGAGTTTCCGCCATGGCGATATGAAGGCCGCGCAGGTGCTGCTCAACCGGGCGATTGCGCTCGATCCGAACTTTGCCTCGGCTTACCGGGCGATCGGGTCAACGTATTACAACCTGGGCGACTACAACCAGGCGGCGGAGTATTACAAGAAGGCCTTCGATCTGCGCGACCGGACCACGGAGCGGGAACGGCTGGGCATTGAAGTGATGTATTACGGCTACGGGCTGAACGATTACGAAGAGTCGATTCGCCGCACCCGGCAGTTGCTGCAGATCTACCCCAATGTGACCAACAGCTGGGTCAGCCTTTCCAACCTCTACACCAAGCTGGGGGAGTATCCGCAGGCGATTGACGCGGCGGAGCGGGCTTACCGGATCGATCCGCAATCGAGCGTGGCGACGGTGGAGCTGGCGCGCAGCTACCTGCGGGCGAACCGCTTTGCCGATGCGGAGCGGGTGGCCGACACGGCGCATGCCCAGGGAAAAGACCACTGGGACGTTCACAGCATCCTGTTTCAGATTGCGTACGTGCAGCACGATGCAGCGAAGATGAAGCAGGAGGGCGACTGGGGATTGACGCACCAGCACGCGACTACTTCGCTCGACGACCTGGCGTTTGCCGCGGCGACGGCGGGTAGGCTGCGCGAGGGGATGGACGACTTTAAGCGTGCGCGCAGCGAGGCATTGCGGGACGGCGACCGGGATTTTGCCGAGGGGATTCCGCTGCGGATGGCGCGCGTGCAGGCGGTGCTGGGAGAGACAACGCAGGCTGCATCGAGCTTGCGGCAGATGAAGGGCAACCAGGGTGATCCGAGCGATCCGGGAGAACTGGCTTACCTGAAGGGCATGACCGGCGATGTTGCCTTTGCGCAGCATTTCGTGGCGTCCGCGGCTACGAGCGACACCCGCAATACGGTCATCACAGGGGTCTACGTGCCGCTGGTGCGGGCCCTGCTGGCATTGAAGAGCCACAAGCCGGAGGATGCCGTACGGGAGCTTGAACCGGCGCGGGTGTATCAATTGCGGGACTTTACGGTGCCGTATCTGCGCGCGCAGGCTGAGACTGAAGCCGGCCAACTGGATGGCGCGGCGGAGGACTACCAGCTGATTCTCTCCAATCAGGGCGTTGACCCGATTGCGCCCGAATATTCGCTGGCTCACCTGGGGCTGGCGCGGGTGCTGTCCCGGCAGCAGAAGAACGAGCTGGCGCTGAAGGAGTACCAGGGTTTCCTGGATGCGTGGAAGGGCGCGGATGCGAACCTGCCGCAGCTTGAGCAAGCGCGACGGGAGATGGCCCAGCTGCATTGAGGCTGTGCAGATGTGGAACAGGTCTGCGCGTTGTTTCCGCTCTTTCCCATATCAAACAAGAACATTCAATTCGGGAAATCCGCGCGCATGGCTCGTCTGTGAGGCAGCATCCTGAGATGCTTTCGCCGGATTCTCCGATAAGGTCGAGTTGAACCACAGCAGACGGTGAAGCTGCGTGCGTTGGGTGCGCGCATTGGCCGCAGGTGTTGGAAGGACAGGATGGGATGGCCGTTGCCACGAGATCAGGGATCGCCGCGACTCTGGAACAGGCTGAACGGGAACTTGAGTTGCTAGTGCGTGACTCGGAGCACGAGGTCGAGGGCGTGGCGGGCGATTTTGGGGGATTGGCCCGGGAGACGGACGGAATTCTGAGCCTGGCGGCGGCTATTGTCGGCTGTGTGGAGACCGAGAGCATCCTCGCGGTGTTGGACAGGGTTGAGTCGATGGGGGGCGTGGCGCGGCAGTTTCTCGAGGAGAGGCTGAAGGCGACCGCGGGAATCCTGGAGACAGTGGTTGCCGAGGCCAAGTTGCTGGTGCGGCTCTCCGAGCTGACCGGCGCGCAGAGAGCGATTGCGCGCGAGACGCAGACGCTGAGCGTGCTGACGAATATCGAAGTGGCACGGCTGGGCGAACTGGGAATCGGATTTCAATATCTCGCGCACCAACTGGACGATTTCTCGCAGTCGGTCGCGAAGGGCACGCGGGAGCTGTCGAGCCACACAGAGGAGCGCAGGAGCGCGATTGAAGAGACCCGGCGCATGCTGGTGGTGGAGCTTCCGCATATTCGCGAGAACCTGGCTCGTACAGAGACCAGGCTGGGCAACGCGCTGGGGGTGGTGAACGCGAGGCTGACGGAGCTTTCCCGGACGCCGGAGCAGTTTCGTGGGTGCGTGGCTGAGATCGCCGGCAGGATTGCAGGGGTTGTCGCGGCGGTGCAGGTTCAGGACATTACCCGGCAGCGGGTGGAACATGTGGGCGAGTCGCTGGGGTTGATTCGATCGCTGGTGAGTGGCCTGGAGGACGGCGAGACGGAAGAAGCGTGCGGATTGCCTCCGATTGTGGCCGGTCTTGCGATCCAGAGCTATCAGTTGAGGAGTGTTGGGGAGACGGTGGGCGAATGGGTCTCCCGGATCAGGTCCTGCATCGACGGGATTCTCCGTATCAGTTGTTCGGAGGTAGTGGGGATCGGGCCGGCGGTTCTGCTTGAGGTGCGGGAACTCTTGGAGAAGCTGGGCGGAATTGAAGCGCTGGAGGGCGAAAGCCAGGCGGTGAATGGCGAGGTGGAGAGCACGCTGGGCGGCCTTTCCAACCTGATGCAACTGGTGGGTGAGCATCTGGCGCGGTCGACCGAGGTGCGCGACCGGCTGCGGCTGATCACATTCAACTCCATCATCGAGGCCAGCCACCTGGGATCGGAGGCAGACGCCATCCTGGAGATTTCGCAGAGCATCAAGCGCCTGGCGGGGGTCTGGAGTGAGATTACCGACCGCTCAGGACGGGCGATGGAGGAGATTCTGAGGCTGGTGGAACAGGTGGAGGGCGGCATGACGCACTTTTCCGAAGAGGGCAGCAACGATCTCAGGCAGGCGCAGGCCGAGACGCGGGCGGGCCTGGAGAGCCTTGGCCGCGCAGCCGACGCGGCCGGCCGGCAGGCACAGGAGATTGAGGCCGCGACGGGCAGTCTCAAGGGAAGGATTGCGGCCATCGGCGTCCGAGCCGAGCGGCTGGACGGCTGCTTTGCGCGCATCGCGAGGGTTGAGAAGCAGATCGAGGAGCTTAAACGGCAATTTGAAAGTGAAGGTCCGGGGTTCAGTGGCCGATGGGATGAGGCAGAAGTGGAAAAGCTGTTTGCGGCAGGGTACACCACCGAGATTGAACGCGAGGTGCTGCGCGCGGCTCTCCGGGGAGAGCCTCTGCCGAGCCAGCAACTGAGCCTGGCGGGAAACGATGTGGAACTCTTTTAGAGCATTTTCGGAAGGCGTATGGAATTTTTGCGTGCTTGGAAGGGTGGCTTTTACTTCCACCCCAGCAACGAAGACCAGTTGCCGGGGGCCCCGGTTGAGAAAAATGCCACGTGAGTGCATGCCTTCGGTCTACAGAAATTGCGAGAATGCGATTGCCGGAGTGAGTTTCAAAAAAATTGTGCGCCAGTTTGAATGGGCGTGTGGGGACCAGCGATGAGAAGAATCTTAACCGTGGACGATTCAGCCAGCATCCGCCAGATGGTCAGCTTCACGTTGACCAAGGCGGGCTACGAGGTCGCCGAGGCGGTGGATGGCAGGGATGGTCTGGAAAAGACGGGCAGGCAGAAGTTCGACCTGGTGGTGACTGACCTGAATATGCCGAGGATGGACGGGATCGAGATGATTGCCGCGGTGCGCAAGGTGGCGGGCTACGCTTTCACACCGATTCTGATGCTCACCACCGAGTCCCAGGCCGAGAAGAAGGACGCGGGGCGCAAGGCGGGGGCGACGGGGTGGATCGTGAAGCCGTTCAACGCCGAGCAACTGGTGGCGGTGGTGCAGAAGCTGGTGAAGTAGCCAGCCAATCTTGAGTTTTTTCCAACCTGATTCCCTTCATAACCCCCTCATTGATTGCTCTGTTCAAGCCGATGAGGCAGATATGCCCTTGAGTGAAATGCCGAGGAGATGGGTGTGCCGTTAACGCTCAAACAACGGGATGAATCGAGTTTGCTTTGCCTGGAAGGCACGGTGGACATCGCCTGTGCGGCGGAGTTGAAGGCGCTGTTGATTGAGGGGCTGAGCGGGGCCAAGCCGGTGCGCGTCTCGATTGAAAAAGCGGCCAGCCTGGATGTGACCGCGGTTCAACTGCTGTGGGCGGCCGCGCGTGAGAGCAGGGCGGCGGGCGTGGAGTTGACGCTCGATGGGCCGGTGCCGGCGCCGGTTCTGGCGGCGCTGGGCAGCGTGGGATTGCGCGAGTTTCCGGTTGCGTTGGGGATCGGTTAAGTCAGCGGGGTGGGTCAGGTGTCAGCCACAGGCAGCGTCGATCAGTTCAGGCACAGCTTTTGCGAGGAAGCGCGCGATGTTCTCGTGGACCTGGAGTCGGCTCTGCTTGAACTGAACGAGAGCCGGCTTGACCAGGGGCTGGTGGGCCGGGTGTTCCGCGGCCTGCACACGCTGAAGGGCTCCGGAGCGATGTTCGGCTTCGATGAGCTGGCCGGATTTACGCACAACCTGGAGACGGCCTTTGACGAGGTCCGCAACGGACGGCAGACGGTCGGCTCCGAGTTGATTGACCTGACCCTGGAGGCGCTCGATCGAATCCGCGTGCTGCTGGAGGACGACGCCGGGAAGGCGGCTGCCGAGGCGGGGATACGGGCGGAGATTCTGTCGCGGCTGAAGCAGTTGACGGGAAGTTCCGAGCCAGGGCCGGCCAAGCCGGCGGCAGAGGTTCCGGCAAGTGGCGGCGGCGAGGTGCGCGACTGGCACATTCACTTTGCGCCCGGAGCCGACATGATGCGCGCCGGCGCCGATCCGTTTTTGCTGCTGCGGGAGCTGGGGCAGATGGGCGGCCTTTCGGTCCGGGCCAGCATGGCGGCCGTACCCCCGCTGCGGGAGCTCGATCCGGAACGCTGCTATGTCAGCTGGGAGATGGTGCTGGCGACGACAGCAGATCGGGATGCGATCCGCGACGTGTTCATCTTTGTGGACGACTGTTGCGAGCTGAGCATCGAGCCGGCTTCGGTTGCGTCATCCGAACCCAAGGAGGGATTCACGGCCCGGGAGGCATGCGCCACAGATCTTACGGCCAGGGCGCTTGAGGAGCCGCGTGCGGCCTGCGGCGGCCGACGCGTCTACGACAAGGCCGACACCGCCGCGAGCCTGCGCGTCCCGGCGGTCAAGCTGGACCAGTTTGTTGACCTGGTGGGCGAGCTGGTGACGGTGCAGGCCAGGTTGAGCGAGCTTTCGGCGCGGCGCGACGATCCCGAGGTGGCCGAGGTGTCGGAGGAGATTGAACGGCTGACGTCTTCACTGCGCGAGAACTCGATGAACATTCGCATGATGCCCATGCGGTCCACGTTTGAGAAGTTCCGGCGGCTGGTGCACGACCTGGCCAGGGACCTGGGCAAGGACGTCGAGCTGACCATCGAGGGCGCGGACACCGAGCTGGACAAAACCGTGATCGATCAGCTGAGCGACCCCTTGATGCACCTGATCCGCAACAGCATGGACCACGGCATTGAGGCGCCGGCGGTGCGCACTGCCCGCGGCAAGCGGCCGACGGCGACCATTCATCTCTCCGCGCGCCACTCCGGGGCCAGTGTTCTGATCGGGGTCTCGGACGACGGCGGCGGCATCGACTCCGGGGCGGTACGGCAGCGGGCGATCGAGAAGGGCATGGTGGATGCCGGTGCGGCGCTGGGCGAAAGCGAGATATTCGCGCTGATCTTCCAGCCCGGCTTCTCGACGGCCAAGCAGGTAACGGATGTCTCCGGACGGGGCGTGGGGATGGACGTAGTCCGGCAGCGCGTCGACAGCCTGCGGGGCACGATCGAGGTGGTCAGCAAGCCGGGGGTGGGGACCAGCGTCACGCTGCGGCTGCCGTTGACGCTGGCAATTATCGACGGGCTGCTGGTGAGCGTGGGAGAGGCCTGCTTCGTGTTGCCGCTTGCCGACACGCTGGAGTGCATTGAGCTGACGCGAACCGATGTGGAGCGGGCCAACGGCAAGCACCTGGCGAATGTGCGTGGGGAGCTGATTCCCTACATCCGCCTGCGGCAGTACTTCGAGATCGGTTCCGACGCGCCGGAGATTGAACAGATCATGGTGGTCGAAACCGGGGAGGGCCGCTATGGATTCGTGGTGGACAAGGTGCTGGGCGACTGCCAGTCGGTGATCAAGAATCTAGGCCGCGTCTACCGCCATGTGCAGGTGGTGAGCGGGGCCACCATTCTGGGCAATGGAAGCGTGGCCCTGATTCTGGACCCCGAGCGGCTGGTGCAGGAAGTTGTTCGCACTCTAGCTCACTGTGCGCGCGGGCGCTCGCCGGCGGCTCCCGGGCCAGGCCGCAAGCGGGACGGGCCTTGAGCCCGGGATGGAGAGCCTGAAACAGGACAAGCAGTGGAGCGTCGTCGGCGGTGGTGAGAGCGCCAGCGCCAGTCAAGGGAACGATTCAACCAGCTTCAGCCTCGTACTCCTCCCACTCCACGCCGCAAGGCGGGGAACCGGGAAGTGCACGAATGCAAGCGCAAGGGAGGAATGGATTTCATGGCGACTACATTGGTTAGCGAGGGCCGGAAGCTTCACGGCGCCGGCAACGGAAACGGCGGGAACGGTCATGGAGCAGGTGAGGCGGCCGACCACGGGCGGGCAGGCGCCAAGGCGCACCTGGCGGAAGACGATTCGATGCTCGTATTGCAGGAGATCATGCGGCTGGTGGATGCGTCGAAGGAAGGGCGGCTGACCGAGCGCGGCAAGGCGACACTGTTCAACGGCGTGCATCGCGAGATGATTCAATGCGTCAACGAGATGCTGGACGCCATTCTGTTGCCCATCGGCGAGGGGAATCGTGTTCTGGCTCAAATCTCCTCGGGCAAGATCGACGAGCTCATCACGCAAACCTACAAGGGCGACCACGAGAAGATGAAAGTGGCTGTCAACAATGTGGCCGCCGTGGTGCAGGATCTGGAAAGAGAGATGGGGCGGCTGACCGAGGCGTCGAAGGATGGCCAACTCTCGGAACGCGGCAAGCCAGAGCGCTTCCAGGGCGCGTACGCGGAGATCGTGCGCGGCGTGAACACCATGCTGGACGCGATTCTGCTGCCTATCGGCGAAGGGAATCGCATTCTGGCGCAGGTCTCGAACGGCAAGATCGACGAGCTGATCGCGCAGACCTACAAGGGCGATCACGAGAAGATGAAGCAGGCCATCAACAACGTGGCCCATGTTTTGCAGGGATTGCAGAAGGAGCTTTCGCGTCTTGTGGAAGCCTCGCGCGAGGGTCAGCTCTCCGAGCGCGGCAAGCCGGAGCAGTTCCAGGGTGCGTTTGCCGAGATTGTGCGCGGGGTCAATACCACGCTGGACGCGATTCTTCTGCCCATTGGAGAAGGAAATCGAATTCTGGCGCAGGTCTCGAACGGCAAGATCGACGAGCTGATCGCGCAGACCTACAAGGGCGATCACGAGAAGATGAAGCAGGCCATCAACAACGTGGCCCAGGTGTTGCAGGGACTGCAGAAGGAGCTTTCGCGTCTTGTGGAAGCGTCGCGCGAGGGTCAGCTCTCCGAGCGCGGCAAGCCGGAGCAGTTTCAGGGCGCCTATGCGGAGATTGTGCGTGGCCTCAACACCATGCTGGATGCGATTCTTCTCCCCATCGGCGAAGGCAACCGCATTCTGGCACAGATTTCCGCCGGCAAGATCGACGAGCTGATTACCCAGACCTACAAGGGCGATCACGAAAAGATGAAGCAGGCCATCAACAACGTGGCCGACGTTTTGCAAACGCTGCAGAAGATGCTGGTCCGGATGACGGATGCGGCTCGGGAAGGGAAGCTGTCGGAGCGTGGTCATCCTGACCTGGTGCAGGGAGCATATGCGGAGATCGTGCGCGGCGTGAACTCGATTCTGGACGCGGTGATCGGGCCGCTGAACGTCTCTGCAAAGTATGTGGACATGATCAGCAAGGGAGACAATCCGCCGCCGATCACCGACACCTACCACGGGGATTTCAACCTGATCAAGAACAACCTGAACGCGCTGGTCGCGGCGATGAATGAGATCACCGCTTCGGCCGATGAGATTGCGAACGGAAATCTTACGGTCGAGATCCGGGAACGCTCTCCGCAGGACAAGCTGATGCAGGCGCTTCAGTCGATGGTGGGTGGGCTCACGCGGACGGTCTCCGATATCCGGGCGATTGCGGGCGAGGTGTCGGCTGCCAGCCAGTCGATCTCGACGGCGTCGATCCAGGTGTCGAAGGGCGCCAGCGCCCAGGCAGCGGCGGCCGAAGAGGCGTCGTCGTCGATGGAAGAGATGGTCAGTAACATCAAGCAGAACGCCGACAACGCGCAGCAGACCGACAAGATCGCCAACAAGAGCGCCAAGGACGCGCAGGAGAGCGGCAAGAGCGTGCTCGAAGCCGTGGCCGCGATGAAGGAGATCGCCAACAAGATCTCGATCATCGAGGAGATTGCGCGGCAGACCAACCTGCTGGCGCTGAACGCGGCGATTGAAGCGGCTCGTGCGGGCGAGCATGGCAAGGGGTTCGCGGTGGTTGCGGCCGAGGTGCGCAAGCTGGCGGAGCGCTCGCAGAAGGCGGCCGGGGAGATCAACCAGCTCTCGGCCAACACGCTGAAGGTTTCGGAAAAATCCGGCGAGATGCTGGACAAGCTGGTGCCCGACATTCAGCGCACGGCCGAGCTGGTGCAGGAGATCACGGCTGCCAGCAAGGAGCAGGATACCGGCGCCGAGCAGATCAACAAGGCGCTGCAGCAACTGGAGCAGGTGATTCAGCAGAACGCGTCGGCCTCCGAGGAGATGGCGTCGACCACCGAGGAACTGACCGGGCAGTCCGACCAACTGGTGAGCGCGCTCGCGTTCTTCCACACCGGCGACGAGGACGGTGCGCCGAACCGCAACGGCGTGGGTTCTAAAGGCAGAAAAGCCTTGCCGACAGCGCCGGCGAGGATGACCCGGCCTGGCGTGCAGACCGCGGCGGCGAGGCCGGCAGCGAAGGGCGGAGTCAATCTGCGGCTCAAGGATAAACACGATGAGCTCGACGGGGAATTCGAGCGCTACTGACCGTGCGAGGCGCCGCACGGCGAGAGATTGCCGTGCGGTACAGCCGCTTCAGTCTTCACGACGAGGGTCTTCACGACGATAAAGGAGTTCGAAGATGAGTGTTAGCGAAATCACGGAGACACGGCAGTATCTGACGTTCAAGCTGGGCAACGAGATCTTTGCCACCGATGTGGCGAAGGTGAGAGAAGTGCTTGATCTGACCACGGTCACGGCAATTCCAAGGACACCGGATTTCATGGCCGGGGTCATCAATCTGCGCGGAAGCGTTGTGCCGGTGGTGGACTTGAGGCTCTGCTTCGAAATGTCGAAGACCGAGAGCACGCGCAACACCTGCATCGTGGTGGTTGAGGTGCTGCTTGACAGCGAATCGACGGTGATCGGCGCGTTGGCCGATTCGGTCGAGGAGGTCATCGACCTCGATCCCGATCAAATTGAGCCCGCCCCGCGCATCGGCACGCAGATTCGGACCGACTTCATCAAGGGCATGGGCAAGCGCGATACCCAGTTCATTATGATCCTGGACATCGATCGTGTTTTTGCTGCCGAGGAGCTGGCGGTAGTCCGCGGACAGGAATCGAACAAGCCGCTGATGGAAGTGGCGGCGTAAGGAGGGAACGGCGCGCGCGCGCTCCGTTCATACCATGAGTGTTCACGATGAAGCGATCTCCGGCAGCAACTACACGCGGCTCTGCGAACTGATTTACCGCGAAGCGGGCATTCGTCTGGGCTCGGACAAAAGGACCATGCTCGAAGTCCGGATCAAGCGGCGGCTGAAGGCTCTGGATATCGAGTCGTATGGCGGCTACTGCGATTATCTGTTTGGGCGGGAGGGGATGCAGGCAGAGCTGATTCACCTGATCGATGTGGTGACGACCAACAAGACGGATTTTTTTCGCGAACCGGGGCATTTTTCGTATCTGGTGGAAAAGGCGCTTCCTGAACTGACGGCGCGCGGCGACGGAGGGCGGCCTTTGCTGGTGTGGAGCGCGGGCTGCTCGACGGGCGAGGAGCCGTACACGCTGGCGATTGTGCTGAGCGAGTATGCGCTGTCGCATCCGGGTTTTCGCTTCCGCATATTGGCCACGGACATTTCGACCACGGTGCTGGCCAAGGCGGAGATGGGTGTGTATTCAGACGACACGGTGAACCCGGTGCTTTCGGCGCTGCGGCGGAAGTACTTCATGCGCAGCCGCGATGCGCGCTCCGACCGCATGCGGGTGGTGCCGGAGTTGCGCCGGCTGGTGGAGTTCCGGCGGCTGAATTTTATGGACGACGATTTTGGGATCGCGGACAAGGCCGATGCGATTTTCTGCCGCAACGTGATCATCTACTTCGACCGGCCCACGCAGGAGCGCATTCTCAGAAAGCTGGCGCACCATCTGGTGCCGCGCGGATACATGTTTGTCGGTCACTCCGAGACGCTGCACGATATGGATCTTCCACTGGCGCCGGTGGCGCCGGCGCTCTACAGGAGAACAGATGGCGGAGGCTGATCGGATTGTGCTCGAAGTCTACGTGCAGCCTGGAGAGTCTCACCTGGTGTCGGAGCCTGCCTTTTTGCGAACTGTGCTTGGCTCCTGCGTTGGGGTAACGTTTCGTGTTCCGAGGCTCGGCGTTGCGGCGCTCTGTCATCCCATGCTGCCGAATTACCCGGCGACAGGACCGGCGACGCTGAGCATTGCCGCGGGCCGGCGTTATGTGGATTTCACGATTCGCGATCTGGCGCGCCAGTTCGACACGCTGGGGGCGCATCGCGGGGAGATCGAGGTAAAGCTGTTTGGAGGCGGCGATGTGCTGCTTGTCAGCGAACTGAACATGCGGCCGACCGTGGGCAGGCTGAATTGCGAGAGGGCGCTGAAGGTTCTTGAGGATGAAGGCTTCGCCGTGGTTGCGTCGAGCCTGGGCGGGACCTCGGGAATCCACATTGAATTCAATACCGAGACGGGAGAAGTGCTGCTGAGGAGGCTCATCTGAGGTGCGGCACCGGACGCACTTGATCGCGTGGGCGGAAGGCAGAGAGGCGCTATGGGGATTCCGAAGATTCGCGTTCTGATTGTTGACGACTCCGCCGTGGTGCGCAACACGTTGAGCGAAGTGCTCTCGTCGGATCCGGAGATCGAGGTGATGGGTACCGCCAGCGACCCGTTTGTCGCAGCCGACCGCATTGCCGAGCGGGTGCCGGACGTCATAACGCTCGACATCGAGATGCCGCGTATGGATGGGCTGACGTTTCTCAAGAAGCTCATGTCGCAGCATCCCATTCCGGTTGTGATCTGTTCAAGCCTGGCCGAGGAGGGGGCGCAGAGCACGTTCAAGGCGCTTGAGTACGGTGCAGTGGAGATTGTGGCCAAGCCGCGCCTGGGGACCAAGCAATTCCTCGAAGACTCGCGGACGCTGCTGTGCGAGGCGGTGAAGGCCGCGGCGTGCGCTAAGATGCGCAAGCTGCTTCCCAGCCACACGGTTGAGCCCAAGCTGACTGCCGATGCGATTCTGTCGCCGGCCACGCACGCGATGGCCGAAACGACGGAGAAGGTAGTGGTGATTGGCGCATCGACGGGTGGAACCGAGGCGCTGAAGACAGTGCTTGAATCGCTTCCCGCGGACACTCCCGGGATCGTCATTGTGCAGCATATGCCGGAGCTATTCACGCGCGCCTTCGCCAACCGGCTTGACGGCCTTTGCAACATCACTGTGAAGGAAGCCGAATCCAACGATACAGTGATTCGCGGACGCGCTCTGATTGCGCCAGGGAATCATCATCTGCTGCTCAAGCGGAGCGGTGCTCGCTATTATGTCGAGATCAAAGATGGTCCTCTGGTTTGCCGTCACCGGCCCTCAGTGGACGTGCTGTTTCGCTCTGCCGCGCGCTACGCGGGCAGGAATGCGGTGGGCGTGATTCTGACCGGAATGGGCGACGACGGCGCGCGCGGAATGCTCGAAATGAAACAGGCCGGCGCTCAAACCATCGCGCAGGACGAAGCCACCTGCGTTGTATTTGGAATGCCCAAAGAGGCGATAAAACTGGGCGGCGTGGACAAGGTTCTCCCGCTCCATGCAGTGGCCGGTGCAATTCTCTGAGCGTTCCTGGAGCGCTTTCAAGGGGCCGGCCGAGGTGCTGTATATTTCTGTTGCATCCACTGCGACTGGATAGCAAAGCCTCTGATTTGTTGCAAAGAATTGCAGCGCGAATACCTCTCCAATTCGGCTGGTAGGATATTGTTACCTTGAGTCAGGAATGTCCCACGAGGCATCTTGCTGGGGCAGCGGCGCCGTTTCTGTGTTCTCCCCTTTGATCGTTTCCCATAGGGCACAGGCACCAGTGCCAATGGTATTGCGCGCCCCTGGAATGGTGAATTGGAACGAACACGCGCGTGGCAAACTGTACTGCACAATGAGTGACTGGAGAGGCAGATGAAGAGAAGGATTGCAGAAAGCTGTCTGATTGCAGGAGTAGTGGGAGCCTTCGTTCTTGTTGGGGCTACGTGTCACGCGCAGAATTCCTCAGCGGTGAAGCCACCAGACGCAGCGGCCCAAATGACTGCGTTCTTTGCGGCAGAGTGGGAGTACCAGCTTGAGCATAGTCCCGAGTTTGCGACCTATGTGGGCGACACGCGGTTCAACGATCGGATGGGCGATTACTCCGCGGAAGCAGAGGCGCGCGAGGCGGAACATGCGAAGCAGCAACTGGAACGGCTGAAGGCGCTTCCTTCCGCGGGCCTCGATGAGCAGCAGACGATCAGCCGCGAGATCATGCAGCGCCAGTTGGAAGCCTCGATCGAGAGCTACCGGCTGAAGGAATGGGAGATGCCTGTGAGCCAGATGAACGGGATTCATCTGGATATTGCTGCGATGTACGCGCAGATTCCGCTGCACACCGCGCAGGACTATCGAAACTACATCGCTCGACTGCGGCAGGTGCCGCGAGTTTTTGACCAGGTGACTTCGGTGATGAAACTGGGGATGCGCGATCGCCTGATGCAGCCGCGCTATCTGCTGGAGAAGGTCGCGGTCGAGACGCAGGAGATTGCCGCTTCTACGCCGGAGAAGAGCCCGTTTGCGCAGCCGCTTGCGCATTTCCCCGCGGAGTTGGGCGCGGCCGATCGGCAGGCGATCAAGGCCGATTTGCTCGCCGTGATTGCCAAGAATGTGCTGCCTGCTTACGCGCGCCTTGCGGTATTCGTGCGGGATACGTATGCGCCAGCGGGCCGAATCGATCCTGGAATCTGGGCGCTGCCGAATGGAGACGCGCTCTACCGGAATGCGATTCGCGAACATGTGCAGACAACCATGGACGCTGACGCGATCTTCGAAGAAGGAATGCGCGAAGTGCACGCGATTGAGGCGCAGATGCTGGCGCTGGCAAAGACGCAGGGATACAACGATCTGGCCAGCTTTCATGCGCACATTCAGGCAGATCCAAAATTGCACGCGACATCCGGCGAACAGTTACTGGGCTTGTATCAGCACTACGAAGATCAGTCACGCGCGAGGATCACGGACGTAGTGCCGGTTGCTCCGGCGTCGCCTTTGGAAGTTGTGCCAATGGATAGCTTCCGCGCGCCCAATGCCGTTCCCGCGGACTACTCGCCGGGATCGATTGAGGGCGGGCGGCCGGGAAGAGTGAATGTGAATCTCTACAACCCTTCCAGCCGTTTGCTGTTGAACGTGGAAGCTATTGCGTATCACGAGGGCATGCCGGGCCATCATCTGCAATTCTCCTCTGCAGGCGATCTCAAAGGCCTGCCTGAGTTCCGACGTTACGCATCGTACGATGCTTACTCCGAGGGCTGGGCGTTGTATGCCGAGTTGCTTGGCAAGGAGCTTGGGTTCTACCAGGATCCCTATAGTGAATACGGGCGGCTGGAGAACGAGATGTGGCGAGCGATCCGGCTGGTTGTCGACACCGGCGTGCACTCAAAGCACTGGACGCGTCCGCAGATGGTTGACTTCTTCAAGCTGTATACGGCGATGGACGATCAGAACATTCAGACAGAAGTGGACCGGTACATCTCATGGCCGGGACAGGCGTTGAGCTATCGCCTGGGGCAGCAGAAGATCCTTGAGCTTCGTGAACGTGCGCGCAAGCAACTTGGGCCGCGGTTCGATGTGCGCCAGTTTCATGCGCGCGTCTTGTCGCTCGGGCCCGTGCCGCTGGATGTGCTGGATGCGAGTGTGACGCGCTGGATCGATGCGGAGTCGAAGGCAGGAAAGTAAGCGGTGGAGAGGCAGGCCTGGACAGCAGAGTTTCTCTGAGTCACGGCGTGATCGATTTACAATGGCTTCACGTCTTGAAAGAGTTCGAAGCGTTGATTCGAGAACTGTGAACATTTCCGGCAAGATACACGAAGCAACCTGAGGAATCAGCAAAATGTCTAGAAGAAGCGGGTCGGTTTTGCATGCGGCCGGGTGGGGCTTTGCCGCTGCTGCGGGTTTCTGCGCGGTGGCATGGGGACAACAGGCGAAGCAATACACCGCGCAGGACTACGCCGCGGCTGAGAAGTTCATGAGTTACAACGTGAACCCGCTTGCGTACAAGGGCGTTGTCAAGGCGCAGTGGCTGGACGATGGACGCTTCTGGTTTCGCGATGTGGACGAGCAGGGGATCAGGTACGTGCTGGTTGATCCGGCGAAGGGCACGCGTGCGGCGGCCTTCGACCAGGTGAAGCTTGCCGCAGCGCTGAATGCGGCTTCGAAGGGTGCGATCAAGGACGATGCAAAGCATCTGGCGTTGAGTGAGTTGGCGCTGGCGGACGGGGACACTTCACTGGAGTTCACGGTGTCGGGCTCAGATTATCGCTGCGAACTACACGCGGATGCAGATGTGTGCAAGAAGATTGTTCTTGAAGATGCCGGGGGTAAAGCTTCAGCGCATTCCGAGAAGCATCCTCCACTCACGATTTCGCCGGACAAGAAGCTCGGCGCATTTGTGCGCGACTGGAATCTCTGGGTGCGGGACATCGCGACAGGCGCCGAGATACAGCTTACGACGGACGGTGTGACGGATTTTGGTTATGCGACTGACAACGCGGGCTGGAAGCACTCCGATGCGGCGATTCTGATTTGGTCGCCCGACTCGAAGAAGATCGCCACGTTCCAGCAGGACCAGCGGAAGACCGGCGAGATGTATCTGGTGCCCGTGACGAATAGTCACCCGACGCTGAAGGCGTGGAAGTATCCGCTGGTTGGCGACAAGGACGTGACGATGATCGAGCGGGTGGTCATCGATGTTGCGTCGCACAAAGTCGTTCGTCTCAAGATGCTGCCCGATCAGCACCGTTCGACACTGTGCGATGACATCGCATGCCATGGAAGCACATGGGACGACGTTGAGTGGAGTCCCGACGATTCGCATTTGGTCTTTGTTTCGACTTCGCGCGATCACAAGCGGGAGTGGGTTCGGGAGGCGGATACAGCCACCGGCGATGTGCGAGAAGTGATGGGCGAGACGACCGCCAAGTTCTACGAAAGCGGCAATGGGAAGATCAATTGGCATTACTTGGCGAAATCGAATGAGATTCTGTGGTTCAGCGAGCGGGACGACTGGGGCAATCTCTATTTTTACGATTTTGCAACCGGGAAACTGAAGAATCAGGTTACGCATGGGCCGGGTAATGTGACGCAGGTGCTGCACGTGGATGAGGGCACGAAGACAGTTTATTTTGTCGGCGTGGGCAAGGAACCGGGGCGCGATCCCTACTTCCAGCACTTCTACAGCATTCACTTCGACGGTACAGGACAGCGCTTGCTGACTCCCGAGAATGCGGACCATGCCATCAAGGTGTCGCCGGACGGGCGCTACTTTGTCGATACATGGTCGACGCCGACGGAGCCACAAACAACGGTGGTGCGAAGCAGCGACGGCAAGACCGTGATGGAAGTGGGGAAGCAGGATATTTCAAAGCTGCTAGCGTACGGCTGGGTGGCCCCGACGCCGATTACGGTGAAGGCGCGCGATGGGAAAACGGAATTGTATGGAATGATGTTCAAGCCTACGCACTTTGACCCATCGAAAAAGTACCCGATCGTCAATCACGTGTATCCGGGGCCGCAGACGGGTTCGTGCGGAAGCCGCGAATTCATGGCTGCGCACGGTGACTCGCAGGCTCTGGCCGAATTGGGATTTGTTGTCGTGTGCATTGATGGCATGGGCACGCCCTGGCGGTCAAAGACATTTCACGAAGCGTACTTTGGGAACCTTGGAGATAACACGATTCCCGACCAGGTTTCCGGAATGAAGGATCTGGCTGCGCAGTATCCATTTATCGATCTGGATCGTGTGGGAATTTACGGACACTCAGGCGGCGGCAACGCGACTGCCGCGGCCATGTTTCATTATCCCGCGTTTTTCAAGGTGGGTATTGCCGAGAGCGGGAATCACGATCAGCGCGACTATGAAGATGACTGGGCGGAGAAGTGGTCCGGGCTGGAAGCTAAGCAGCCGGATGGGACGAGCAACTACGACTCCCAGGCAAATCAGAATGCGGTGAAGAACCTGAAGGGTCACTTGCTGCTGGCGCATGGGACGATGGACGATAACGTTCCGCCGAGCAATACACTGCTGGTGGTTGATGCGTTGATCAAGGCTAACAAGGATTTCGATCTGTTGCTGATTCCCAATGTGCCTCACGGGTATGGGCCGGCCTCGCAGTACATGACGCGACGGCGCTGGGACTATTTTGTTCGCTACCTTGCAGGCGACGTTCCTCCGTCGGAATACGAGATGAAGCCGTGGGCTGCGACGCAAGCCGTGACGCGCGGCGGACCTTCTGGCGCGGAGGAAGCGGACGAAGATTCCGTCAATGAAACGAATCCATGAGCTGCCCGTCGCCTTCTGCTCTCGATAGATCGGTACGGACGGAAGATGCGAAGGCGTTTCTATATTAAAAGCAAATCGATGATTGCCGGCCGGCCTGTGACCCACTTCCTGTCGCTGGGGAAAACGGTTGCAGAGGATCGTTGAAAGCAGCGCCACGTCCCTGCGGGACCTGACTGCACGGGCTACTTACTTCGGCGCCCAGTTGAATGAGATGGGATGCTGCAGCATGTTGAGTTGCTGCTTGAGGTATGCGTTCCAGGCAGCGGCGGTTGGCATGTCTGCCTGGGACCAACCCGAGCCGGCAAGATAGGTAAAGGGCTCACCGGAATGGCGGGTAAAGACCAGCAGGGCATGGCCGGCCGCATTCACGGTTCTGGCACGCTGTTGGGGCAGCGCTACTAATCCTGTCGCGATTCTCCCGGCCGATGGAATCTGCGGCGTGTCCCAGACGGAAGCGATGCTTCCCGCTATTGGGAACTCCGCGTTTGCGCCTTCGTGGACGGCGATGCCGGCGGCTAACTCGAGAGGTGAATCTCCGTTGAAAGTATAAGTCGAGTCGAGTTTATTCAGGTGCGTGCCCGCATCGAGAGTGATTCGCTTGGTCTCAGAAACGGTAATTCCGTTTGCATCCCAGGGAGCGTAGGTGACTTCAAAGGAGAAGCGAATGGGTCCATTGCCGAGTAAATGCAACGTCGTATAGTTCTTCGATACGATCAGCTTGTTGCCTGCGAAGACAGCTGTTCCGCCGCAGCCGCGGCTGGGACCGACGTAGTAGGAATCCAGTCCCTGGCCGTTGTCGATGTGATAGCTGAGGTTGGGATCATGCGTGCGAGCGCCGTCGGCATCGCGCTTATAGAAGGTGTCGATCACGAAGTTCGGGATGCGCTTCGACCACACATCAATGCCGGACGTGATTTCTCCGGTTGCTTGCAGCGCCGGGCCGTAGATGCGGTAGGCGACCTGCTCGTTTTCCCATGCGAAATCATCCTTGCGTTCGGCAGCTTCTCGTCCAAAGACCAACGCCCGCTGTTTGGACGCGGCTGGATCCATGTGAAAAGTGATTCGTTGCCGGCCGTGAGCCGCAAGGTGAACGAGGAGGAGCAGTTGGTCAGGAGGCTGGTTGAACGCAGAAGCATAGATCTGGCCGGGAATGCGCTCACCGGTTGCAGCGTCCTGCGCGACGAGCGCGGGCACCTGGTCGAGGGAGAGATGCAGGCGATCCAATAGCTGCTGTAGCGGGATTTCTACCACCTCTTGCGGACGGTCGACGTTGAGCGGGTTGGTGAGAACCAACTGCTGCGCCGGCGCGCCTGGGAGCAGGACGGCAAATGTAACTGCGATGAGTGTGCTGCAGACTTTCATGTATGCCTCGTTCGCGCCCTGACGGCGAGAAGTTAGTGAGCGAGCCGATCGACCTCAGAGCCGGCGAGCAGAAAAGCTCCCGTGCCGAAGACGTAGTTTGCGGTTGCGGTGTAATCTCCCGGCGCCGCGCCAATCGGCTGAATGCAGCCAAGACGGCCATCTTCATAGACGTGCGCCAACAGTCCGGTCCATCCTTTTTCGATTACAGGCAAATAGGTCGTGCGGTCGAGGATTCCGCTGTTGACTCCGTAGGCGAGCGCATAGACATAGAAGGCAGAGCCGGAGTTTTCAGGCAGGGGATAGGCCTGCGGATTGAGCAGCCCCGCACGCCATAAGCCGTCACTGCCTTGCAATGAAGCAATCTCTTTGGCCATCTCTTGAAACTGCGTGACGTATTTTGGACGGGATGGGTAGTCGAGCGGCATGTCGGCCAGCACTTTGGCCAGGCCGGCCATCACCCAGCCGTTACCGCGTGACCAGAAGAGGCCGCTGCCATTGGCCTCGTGCTTGTTGAGAAAGGTTGCATCGCGAAAGAACAAGTGGAGGTTTCGGTCGTAAAGCAGATCGGAGGTGATCCACCACTCACGGTCCATGAAATCTAGGAATTCTCGATCGCCGGTGACCTTTGCAAGTTTGGCGAGAACGGGCGGAGCCATGAAGAGCGCGTCGCACCACCACCACAGCGGCGCCTGCTTGTCGTCGGGCAGTTTCATCACAGCGTCCATGCGCTCGCGAATCGGCTCAAGCATGGCGGGGTCATGCTTGAGCTCATAGAGCGCCAGGTAAGCCTGTCCGATGGCGTGGTCGTCCGCATGGGCGAGCCGCGGGCCTGGCTGCCAGTTGAATGTGCGTCCCATCTTCTCCATGGCCCGGCGGTACTTCTTGCCGCCTGCCGCGTCTGGGACAGCGACAAAGCCGGCATAGAGCGCAGCATAGGTCCAGTCCTGATCGAAGTGCGGCTCTGCCAGATTCAATTCCCAGTCCGCAACCTTGCGGATGGCGCGGCGCACGTCGTGGTGAGTGAGTTTGGGAGAAAGGTCTTTTGCCAGTGGCAGTGCAGTGGAAGGCGCATCGCCAACCCATGGATGCCTGGCGACCGGAACGGCCTGTGCATGAAGGGAGAAAGCCGCGTAGAACGGCACGGCCAATGCGAGAGCATACAAGCTTCCTGCTTTGAATGGACGTGCAGTTGTTTGACGAAACATCGGGAACCATTCCCGTGTCAAGGTAGCCTGATTCATCTTCTTCATTGTTCACTTACCTTTATGACGAAATAGACCAGCTCACCATGGCCGTGCAAAAGAAGTTGGTGAGGAACATTGGCGGGAATATGCACGATATCGCCTTTGTTGAGGGAGATTTGTGTACCGTCGCGAACTGAGGCGCCTTTGATCTCGCCGGGGCTCACGGTCATCGGATCGACGACTGTGCCTCCGGTAACAAGAGTGGCCTTTCCTTTGAGAATGAAGAAGAAATCGGCGAAGTTCTGATGAATTTCCGCGCCGCCGTCCTTCTTGCGGAGGGCGATCATGGTGAAATGGTGCGGGTACTCGGCCAGTTTGGCACTGGCAGAACCGCCCGGTGCGGCTTGCGGTTCAAGCGCAAGTGCCTTTGAGATCAGTTCGCTTTGCGTGAGACGATCGACCGTTGGGGACTGGCCTCTGGCCATCGATGTGCATGCTCCAACTGCGAACGCGGCGCCCGCCAGGACAACTGCTGTTGCGGCAATCCTTCTCATATTCCCTCATTCTACGAACCCACGGCAGCTAGCGCGCCAACCAGCCTCCGTCGACTACCAGGATATGCCCGTGGAGATAATCGCTGGCGCGCGAGGCAAGGAAGACGGCAGCACCGGCGAGGTCGGCGGCCGTGCCCCACCTTCCCGCAGGAATCCGTTCGATGATCTGCCGGGAGCGTTCAGGATTGTTGCGCAGCGCCTCAGTATTGTCGGTCTCCATGTAGCCGGGCGCGATGGCATTCACGTTGACGCCCTTGGCGGCCCACTCATTGGCGAAGGCTTTTGTGAGCTGGCCGACTCCGCCCTTGGCAGCCGCGTAAGAAGGTACGAACACTCCGCCCTGAAAGGTGAGCAGGGAAGCGATATTGATGACCTTGCCGGACCCCTGCGCGAGCATTTGCTTTCCGGCCAGTTGCGTGAGGCGAAAGACGCTGGTGAGGTCAGTGGCCAGAACGGCATTCCAGTCCTCCATGGAGTGCTCGACGGCCGGGGCCCTGCGAATGACGCCGGCGTTGTTGACCAGGATATCGATTGTGCCAAACGATGCGAGGACCTCGTCGATCAACCGGCAGCGAGCGGATTCATCGCTTATATCGGCAGTGAGGGCCACCGTGCGTGCGCCGGTGTTTGCAAGCAGTTCCTGCGTAGCCGCTGGTACGGATTGAGATCCGTGGAGGGCAACCTGTGCGCCTGCTTCTGCCAATGCAAGCGCAATGCCGGCGCCGAGGCCGCGTGAAGATCCAGTGACGAGCGCGGTCTTCCCCTTCAAGCTGAAGCTTTCAAGAATCATGGTCTGCCTTTTCGATGCTTAAAGAAGATCGGCTACAGCGAGTTTATCCATGTCATCGTAGTCCTGGTTTTCACCACCCATACCCCAGCAGAAGGTGTAGCTTGCGGTGCCCACGCCGGCGTGGATGGACCAACCCGGCGAGACAGCGACCTGCTTGTTGGCGACCACAAGGTTGCGGGTCTCATGCGCTGGCCCCATGAGATGGATGACGCGATCGCCGGCTGGAATGTTGAAGTAGAGATAGACCTCTGAACGCCGCATGTGGGTGTGCGGCGGCATGGTATTCCACACGCTTCCTGGGGCGAGCTGCGTGAAGCCCATGACCAGTTGGCAACTGCGTGCGCCTGCCATGTGGATGAGCTTGGTGATCTCGCGTTGGTTGGCGGTCTCGGGTGCGCCGAGCTTTACGCGCGGAAGTTCGGCTGACCTGATCAGCGTAGTTGGATGCGTGACATGGGCAGGATAGCTGAGCAGATAGAACTCTGCCGGGCGGGTGGGATCCTGGCTGGCAAAGGAGACAGATTCATTTCCGCGGCCGATGTAGAGAGCATCCAGATTGTCGAGATTGAAGGCCTCGCCGTTGACCGTTACGGTTCCGGGTGCGCCGATGTTGAGAATGCCCAGTTCGCGTCGCTCGGTAAAGTAGGTTGCCTTTAGGGCGTTGTCGGTGGAGAGCGGGAGCGGACTATCCAGCGGCACTGCGGAGCCAATGACAGTGCGGTCCAGATCAACATAGACCAGATCGATTTGCCCGGGCTGGAACAACTCGGTCAGAAGAAAGGTTTCACGCAGTTCGGCGGTGGTCATTGTTTGATAGCGTACTGAATCTGCCAATTGCACGAGTTTCATTTTTTCGCGATCCTTGAAGCGTGTGGTGAAGTCGATTGTTGTGTTGCAAGCGAATGCCGGCCTGGCATCAGGACCGAAGCCTCGCCGATGCGGACGGCGCGCCGGGCAAGCTGCCGTTTGCTGCGATGGGCCGAGAGGGCAGGGACAGGTCCGGTTCGATTGGCCGGTCTCAAAATCGATGCGCCACGCCACCGGCTAGTATCGCACGGCTGTGTGCCTGAACCACGCCCTTTGTGCGGAGTTTGGCCTTCAACTTTCCGTTGGATTCGACGACGGGATGGAAGAGGCTTGAGACGCCATTGAGGTTGGCTTTTCAGGTTTTGAGAGGCATCCATCGCGTCGATCCCTCAAGTGCATATCTATTTCGGGGAATCCAGGCGGACGAGCAAGACATCGTGGCTGCGCAGTTCTATGGGCTGGCCCTCAGAGAGGCTGATTGTTTTGCCGGTCCAAAGATCTTTTCCGGTCTGGGTTCCGTGCAGGCCGAGTTTGCCGAGATTGAGGTGGAATGGGTGTGTGGGCAGTCGATCGTCTCCCGTGTTGAACAGGGCCACCGCCAGCGCTCCACTGGCAAGGGGCCGAGTCCATACTTCCATTTCGCCTTCGGTATAAGCGCGCGTGCCCTGCTTGCCAAGCGGGTCCTGGTCGATGGCGATCACGTCACGATTGGTGAGGATGGCCCTGATCTCCGGATGCATGTTGGAAAGGTCGTTGCCGGCCAGCAAAGGGGCGGCCAGGATGGCCCACAATGAAAAGTGCAGCCGATTCTCCTCAAGTGTAAGATCGCCATTGCCCACTTCGAGAATGTCGGGATCGTTCCAGTGTCCCGGGCCGGAGTATTGTTCGAGGCCGGCCTGATCGAAGCCAAGCAGGTGGATGCGGTCCCAGGTGGGCGCGCTGTCGCCGGTGGTGCGCCAGAGATTGGCGCCCACAGAAGGCGCCCACTCCCAAACTGCATCCGATCCGTATTGGCATAGCGAGTAAACCATGGGACGGCCAGTGGCCCGAAGCGCGTTGCCCATCCTGGCGTACGCGGCCCGCATCAGGCGCATCTGCTCGGCTTTGTCGTTGGGAGCCTGCTTGCGCATCACGTCGGTGTCAAAGCTGCACAGGTCGTATTTCAGGTAGTCGATGCCCCAGGAGGCAAAGAGCTGAGCGTCCTGCTCCTCATGGCCGAGCGAGCCTTCAAAGCCGCCGCACGTCCTGGAACCCGGCGAGGAGTAGATTCCAATCTTGAGGCCCCTGGAGTGAACGTAGTCGGCCAGCGATTTCATGTCGGGGAATTTGGAGTTTGTGTGGAGGAGACCGTTGGCGTCGCGAGTGCCTTCCCACGTGTCGTCGATGTTGACATAGATGTAGCCGGCATCTTTCATCCCTGTGGCGACGAGCAGGTCGGCAGTCTGGCGGATGACCTTGTCGTCGACCTTGTGGCCAAAGTAATTCCAACTATTCCATCCCATCGGCGGGGTCTGAGCCAGATTCTGTGCACGCGCGTTCGGAATCCCGATAAGGGCCACCAAAGCAAGAGCAGCGATGCGCCGCGGAAGGCTGAGACAAAAGCAGCGAAGGATTCCGATATGAATTCTCCTTATTGGCTCTGCGCCGTCGGTGACACCGGGTTGCCGGGGTGCTCGGCCCACCGTCAGCAATTGCCTGGACTCAGGACTCATGATCATTTCCTTTCCTGCTTATGGAACAATCGTGCGCATTCGCATGTGAGGGAGTGGACAAAAGTATTGAATAAGACATCAGGTGCCCGTATTGTAGATGAAGATGCCGGAATGCGGCAATCTGAAGTGAGGCGATTTTATGCGCCTCACAGGTGGTAGTCAGCCGCCGAGAAGGAAGCAGACGCCTCATGGCTATTTCACAAGAGATGTCTCATGGTCCTGAAACTCCGGTTTCATCGGATCGCCGAGCCGCCAAGCAAAGCGGCGAGGGCAGGGTCGCCTTGATCGATATTTTTCGCGGTTTGACGATGGTGGTCATGGTCTTTGTGAATCAGATCGCAGAGATGAAGGGGCTCCCCTGGTGGACATACCACATGCCGGGCTCGGTGAATGGAATGACCTACGTGGATATGGTCTTTCCGTTTTTTCTCTTCATTGTGGGAATGTCTATTCCTTTGGCAATTCGCCATAGGTTATCCAAGGGGGACTCTGAGGTGGACCTTTGGAGCCATGTTGCATTTCGTTCCTTCGGGCTCATTCTGTTGGGTCTGATTCTGGCCAATAGTGAGAAGGTGGACTGGCATTCGACCGGGATTGGGGAACACGTTTGGACATTTCTGGCGCTGGCTGGAGCGATCCTGTTTTGGAACAGCTATCCAAGATCGCCTCGTTACAAGCGGCTCTTCATGGCGCTGAAGTTCTCCGGGGGCGTTCTGACGGTGGCCATGCTGTTGATCTTCAGGCGAGTTTCCGTAGCCGGGAACGTAGCGTGGCTCGATTTCTCTTATTGGGAGATACTGGGAATGATCGGCTGGACCTATCTTGGGGCCTCAATACTCTATCTTCCAACCAGGCGATGGCGTTGGTCGGCGCTGGCCTGGTTCGTCGCATTGTCTGCTCTCAATGTCTTCTGCGCGGCTCACTGGATCACCTTCCCGTACCGAGCGCCATTCTATGTCTGGCCACTGAAATCGGGAGCCGGCGCATCCATGGTTATGGCCGGAATCGTATTGTCGACGCTCTTTCTGAGCGATTCCTTTGCAGGCAATCGCCGAAGGAAGACGGTGTGGGCGCTGGCGTTCGCGGCGTCGCTGTTTGCCGCGGCGGCAATGCTGGCGCCGTTGGGGATATCCAAACTCAGAGCCACCCCAACGTATTGTTTTGTTTGCGCCGCCGCAGCCATCCTCGCATTCATCGCTCTCTATTGGATTTGTGACGTGCACAAGCGAGTCCGCTGGGCGGATTTCGCAAGGCCTGCCGGCTCCAACACTCTCTTGACGTACCTTCTTCCGAGCCTGTCTTTCGCAGTATTCGGAAGAGCCGTTCTCATGGAACGATGGGATTACGGCTGGCCAGGTGCTCTCCAGGCAGCTCTATTTACCGCGATCATCGTGGCCTCCGCCGCGATCCTGTCTCGGTTGAAGATTCGTATTCAACTGTGAATCCTCTATTGCCAGAAGCGGATCGCCCGAGCGTCAGTCATGTGACTATCAGAGTGTGACAGCAGGTCCTGCTTCATGAAACAAGCTCATGAATACGCTGCAATGAGGCCGATGGGTGGATGCAATAAACAACTTGACACTGACAGGGACGTGAAAGATAATGGGCAAATAATTCACAATACGGACGTGGTAGCCATAATGCGGTTAGCAGCTAAGTCGGATAAGGAATCGGGGACTGGGCAGCCTTCGGGCTCAATGCCTCGGATCTTTTACGGCTGGTGGATTGTGGTGGCAGCTTTCCTGAATCTGTTTTTCACCGTTGGCTTCATCTATTACGGATTTCCTGTCTTCTATCCCGCCTTCGTCTCCACGCTGGGTTTCACAAGGGCCCAGGTCGGCCAGGGTTTTCTGCTGGGGTTTGTGGTGGTTGGATTGCCGTTTGGATTATTGGCGGGTGTGTTGATCGATTGGATAGGCGCTCGCTGGGTGATCCTCTCCGGGGTGGGATTCATCGGAATTCCGCTTGTTCTCATGGGTTTCATGACCCACTTCTGGGAGTATGAAGCCCTTTGCATGGTAGAAGTCCTCGGTTATGCGCTTGCGGGGCCGATTGCCAATCAAGTTCTTATCGCACAGTGGTTTAGAGCGCGACGGGGACGGGCTATGGGTTACGCTTATCTCGGATTGGGCCTCGGCGGTGTAGTTGCGCCCACCTTGGCCAACTTCCTTATACGCATATGTGGATGGCGTCATGCCCTTGAAGTGATGGGTGTAGCTGTATTGGGAGTGTTATTTCCGGTGGGATTATGGATCACTCGATCGACCCCGGCAGAGATGGGGTTGCTTCCGGACGGGGCGGATGAAGGAACTGGAGAAGCTCGGAGTGCGGTTGATTCAGTCGCATCGAAGAGCGTATCGAGCGCGGTTCGCACAGCAAACTTCTGGTTGATTCTGATTGGGTCAACTCTCGTAATCGGCGCCATTAATGCGGTGATCCAGCACTTCATCCTGTTCATGAAAGACCAGGGGTACAGCGCCACTTCGGCATCCCGGTTCTTGTCCGTGTTGCTTGCGGCAAGTCTCGGCGGCAGGATTCTGGTCGGATATCTGGCAGACCGTTATCAAAAGAAGAATACGATGGCGGCTTTCTACCTGTTAGTCGGAGTTAGTATCCCATTGCTATTTCTGGCTCACCACCAGGCAGCCGCATGGGGCTTTGCCGCAGCATTTGGCTTCGCCCTCGGAGCCGATTACATGCTGATTCCGCTGGTGACTGCCGAATGCTTCGGAATCGGCTCTTTGGCCAAGTTACTTGCACTTATCATCATGGGTTACTCTATAGGACAGTGGCTAGCTCCATGGGCGGCGGGAAGGTTATTCGACAGTTACCACAATTATGACTTGGCCTGGATGGTTATGGCATCGGCGGCTGTGCTGGGCGGGGGAGCCATTTACCTGGTTTCGCAGCGGAATGGCAATGGTCAGGTTGCAGCGGAGATTCCAGCCGAGGGATAGAGGAAGTGCTTTTGGTCGGCATGCATTTTTTTCAGAGTTGTTACCTGAAATGGCGCAGAAACAAATAGGCGGAGTGTTAACCACGCCTGTTCGTCGGGAATGGAGAAGATCAAAGTGGCATTTTCGCCCGGTCAGATTTCAATCCGAGACATTGAAGACCTTGAAGAGGTTCTAAGCGAACCGACTGAGGCGACCATCCGGGCGATGGGTGAACTCAAGGGCGATCTGGTGGTGCTGGGCGTGGGGGGGAAGATGGGGCCGAGCCTCGCCCGAATGGCGAAGAGGGCATCCGACCTTGCGGGGGTAAACAGGCGTGTCATCGGTGTTTCACGGTTCTCAGCTTCATCGGGGTTGCAGCAGCAATTGCGTTCATGGGGGATTGAGACACATCGCTGCGATCTACTCGATCGAGATTCCTACGCAAAGCTGCCGGACGCTCCCAACGTTGTCTTCATGGCAGGCATGAAGTTCGGCGCTACAGGACAGGAGTCGCTTACATGGGCGATGAATGCTTTTGTGCCCGGACTTGTGAGTGAGCGATATCGCATGAGCCGCATTGCGGTCTTCTCAACAGGGAACGTCTACGGCCTCTCGCCTGTAAGTCGAGGAGGTTCGGTCGAGGATGACCCGCTCCACCCTCAAGGGGAATATGCACTCAGTTGCCTGGGGCGCGAGCGGATCTTCGAACACTTCTCTCGCAGCTATCAAATTGAGATGTCGATTCTTCGACTGAACTATGCTGTCGAACTCCGCTATGGAGTGCTTTTGGACATTGCGCAGAAGGTATTTTCGGAGCGAGTGATCCCGCTGCAGATGGGGCATTTGAATGCTATTTGGCAAGGCGATGCGGTTGCTATGAGTTTGCAGGCGCTGGGGCATGCATTGACTCCACCATTCGTGATCAATATCGCGGGCCCCGACACTCTATCCGTACGATGGATCGCAGAACAATTCGCAGCCCGGTTCAAAACGGAGGCGCGCTTTGAGGGTACCGAGTCCGGCGACGCGCTTTTGAGTAATCCCCGAAAGGCCTTTGAGCTTTTTGGTAAACCTCCGGTCGGCATCACACAGATGCTGACCTGGATTGCAGATTGGGTTGCGCGGGCCGGCGAGACGCTGGAGAAGCCCACGCATTTTGAAAACCGCAGCGGAGACTTTTAGTAAAGGACAAGATGATCCAGCAGCTCGACTCGAGGATCAGCGTGGAACTTGGCGAGGGAATGGTGATCCCAGCTCATCCCCTGGCACTCACTGCGGAACGCCGCCTGGACGAGAGACGGCAAAGAGCTCTCTCGCGCTACTATGTGGCCGCGGGGGCGGGCGGATTAGCTGTCGGGGTGCATACGACGCAGTTTGCCATTCGAGATCCGCGCATCGGCCTCTATAGGCCGGTGCTGGAGCTGGCAGCTGAAGAGATGGATCGGGCCGATGTGACTCGCGCCGTGCCTTTGGTTCGTATTGGAGGAATCTGCGGAGGCACGCAGCAGGCAATTCGAGAAGCGCGGTTGCTTGCCGATCTTGGCTATCACGCCGGCTTGCTCACCTTGACTGCGTCGACATTTGCCGACGATGCAGCGTTGATCCAGCATTGCCGCACCATCGCCGAAGTAATTCCGATCATAGGTTTTTACATGCAGCAATCGGTGGGCGGGTGTGTGCTCTCATCGCAATTCTGGAATGAATTCGTGGAGATCGAAAATGTGGCCGCCATTAAGATCGCGCCCTTTGATCGCTACCAGACGCTGGATGTGATGCGAGCAGTTTGCGCATCCAAGCGAGCCATTCCCGTGTATACAGGGAACGATGACAACATCGTAATGGATCTTCTTACACCCTACGTCTTTTCAGTGGATGGCGAGACCAGAGAAATCCGCATGAAGGGCGGCCTGTTGGGCCACTGGGCGGTTTGGACACGGTCCGCGGTCGAGCTGCTTCGCGACTGCAAGAAGGCAACAACCGGTACCGAATCTGTGCCGAAAGAACTGCTGCGAAGAAATGTCGAGGTCACTGATGCGAATGCTGCGTTTTTCGACGCGGCCAACCACTTTGCCGGCTGCATTGTGGGTCTCAATGAAGTTTTGCGACGCCAGGGATTATTGGAAGGAATCTGGTGCCTTGATCCGGATGAGAATCTCAGCCCTGGGCAAAAAGAGGAGATTGACCGCGTGTATGCAGCTTACCCACACCTCAATGACGATGAGTTTGTCCGCGAAGGTTTGGACGAGTGGCTCAGTCCGTAGTCAGGGTTCGACCTGCTGAATGAATCGACTCGATGTTACCCTGCGCGAAGCTGAGGGATCGTGCGGTGTTTCGATTATTCTGAATTCCAGATTGGAGTCAAGTACCTTGTCCAGCGGAATAAACACTCTTGATCGTCGCACCTTTGTGCAGGTCGCGGGAGCGGCCTGCATCTCAAACGCGATTCGACCGACGTTCGCTCAGTCCACGGCGAATGCTACAGCCTCATGTGCTTCTCCGTTTCGCCTTGGTGTTGTGGTATGGATTGCGGCAGGGGAATCGACCGATGCTGCAATTCATGGTGTCAGAGAACTAGGTTTCAGCACGTGCCAGATAGGCTTCGAGCGCTTGACTGCGAGTGTGGCAGCGCCGCTCAAGAGCGCCCTGGCTAAGTACGGGATTGAAGCCACGGCATTTTCAGAGCATGGGCCGGGCGCGAGAGTATTTGACTTTTATCGAGGGCCTGAAACGATCGGAGTTGTTCCATCGGATACTCGCGAGGCCCGCATCAACAACCTCAGGCTCGCTGCCGATCTCGCGGCGGAATGTGGCATTCCTGCTATCCATACCCATTGCGGCTTCATTCCAGAGAACCCGAACGACCCGCTTTACGCGGAGTCAGTTGCAGCCGTCGGAAAGATAGCCAGCCATGCGAAAGAACGCGGTGTCTCGTTCCTTTGCGAAACCGGCGAGGAGACGCCAATCACCTTGTTGCGCATGATTCAAGATGTGGGTATGGATAACGTGTTTGTGAATCTGGATGTGGCTAACTTGATTCTCTATGGCAAGGGAAATCCGGTGGATGCAATGGAGGTTCTCGGGCACCTGGTGCGCGGCGTTCATGCCAAGGACGGACTGTTTCCCACCGATCCAAAGAACCTGGGAAAAGAGGTGAGCATTGGTGAAGGCAAGGTGGACTTTCCAGCGGTGTTCGAGCGGCTATTACAGGTAAAGTATCAGGGACCGATAACCATCGAGCGCGAGACACGAGGGGCGGAGCAAAGAGCAGACATTCTGCGGTCGAAGGTTTATCTAGAGAATCTGATTAAGAAGCCTGCCGCGGAATCGTGCGAACCCTGTAAAGGAAAGGGAACTCAGAGATGAACCGCAGACATTTGCTTCAAGGACTTTCCGTAAGCCTGTTGTCGGGCAAGCTGTTGCACGCATCTCCTGCATACGTCCTGGCACCTGCTGCGTTGCCGGATTCGGCGGACACAGGCAGTTCCGCGAGGACGACGGGGCTCGAAGGGTCGGGAGGGGGGAATGGTTACACATTCATCTTTGGAAATTCCGACCGCGATATTCGTGAGTTTCGGGAATTCGCGCAGGTGGCCAGCGGGTTGAAGCCTTATGGCGAAGTGCAGATCCACATCGGTGAGCTTGCGGACAAAAGCTGGTATGAAATGCCCGCCGGCAATAGCCCGTGGCATGAGTATGCGAACGAAGGATCGTGCCTTTCAAAGTTTTTCCCCCATCCTAAGATCGCGCCTTTCATTCCCGCGGATTGGGTTGCCAGGAATCGGGAGCTGATGTTCGCAAAGGCCGCAGTGCTCCGGGAGCTTGGTTTGAAAGGGGCGTTCTCAGGCGACGAGACGCATTTTATGCCGGCAGCGTTCTTCGAGCAATATCCTCACTTGCGCGGTCCGCGTGTCGATCATCCGCGCCGCAGCAACCGGCAGGAGTTTTCCTGGTGCGTGGATTTGGAAGAGACGCGGGACATGATCGAGTGGATGACTGCAGAACTCAAGCGGCAGGTTCCTGAAATCAAGACGATGGGCAGTTATAACAATGACTCAGGAGGCGGGCTGTGCTGGGCTGGCGCACTGTATAGCGGACCGAATGGGCCCAATCACTGCGCGCACAGGAGTGCGGGTCCTCGTGTGAGGGATTACATGGAGGCAATCCATCGAGGAGCGATCAAAGGCGGAGGAGACGTGCTGATTCAGGTAAGCGGCTACTTCTGCCAGAATGAAGGCGAACTGATCCTGCATATGTTGCCGCCCAATACCTATCTTGAAGATGGGCACAACCCCGCATCAATCGCAATTGGGACGCTTCTCAATGAAACTTACCCGGTGAAGAGTTTGATTGATCCGGTAGCGATTCTAAGTACCCTGGAGCATCTAGTTGACCCGGCTGTCAAAGTTGTGGGATTCGGCACGAGCGAGTGGTATGACCGCGCCAATGACACACTGCCAACAGTGGAGAAACTGGTTGAAATGCAACAGGACTGCCTTGCTGAGCCGACGTATGGGTTTGTCTCTCGATTCGCCAAGCTGCAGAAGCTTGCATCAAAATGGGGGGGCAAGCAAAATGGAGACGCCGTTGTTGAGGCGTTCTGTGCCATGAACGAAGCCTTTCTCTTGAAGAATGCAGTGGCTCCACAATTCAGCAATTTCTACGTTTACGTTTCCACGCGGTATATTACTCGACCTCTGTTGTTCAAGCCGGATGTACTGAAACCCGAAGATGAGTCCGATTTCCTGCCGTATGTCTTCAATGTATCTGCATCTGAGGCCCGCAACGATTATGCGGATATGCACGGCGGCCGAATAACGGGTCCGGCTTCCTGGGATGGCGCGGGCTTGCAAACTGCGATGAGCAAGGCTCTGCACGCGGCTGAATTACTGGAAGGGGTTCGAGAGGCTCCGTCGCAGAAATGGTTGCAGCAATCGGCGCTCTCTTTGCGGATGTGGGCGAGCGGAGTGCGATCCATGAACAATTTTTACTTCGCCCAGTTGATCCGCGACCGCAGTGCGGCTGCTGTGGTCAAGGGTCCGCGCACTCCTTCGAAGGAATCTACATGGGCCGGCGACAGCGACTACCTTGCATGGAATAGTATTCAGCGAGACGAGTTCGACAACACGAATGAATTGATTGCCCTGTTGCAAAATGGCGGAATGGAGTTGGTTGCCTATTCGCAGAGCAAGAAGTATGAAGACACGTTTCTCCTTGGCCCTGACCTCATCGAAGCGCTTCACGAGAAGACACGCCTGATGGAGCGCGAATGGCTGGACGCAGGAGAATATCTGACCTCGCCGTTGAAGTAACCTATATGTTGAGTGACCTATGAAAGAGAGAATCGACATCGGTTACACGAGTGATGGCGCTGTATAAGGCCGCGAATGAGAGAAAGGCTCTGAAAATGAGCAACCGGCAAGAATTGGGAGTGATCGCAGGCGAGTTCCAAATGGGTGGGGACTTTACGGACGCCACACCCTACGGCAATGGCCACATCAACGACACGTACTGCGTCACGTTTCAGCAGGGTGACGCGGCGGTGCGCTATATTCTGCAGCGCATCAATCAAAACATCTTCAAGAATCCTCTCGCGCTCATGGAAAACATCGAGCGCGTAACTTCACATCTTGCAGCGCGGGTGCAGGGAGAACCGGATGGCGGCCGGCGCGTGCTTACGCTGATTCCAGCACGATACGGACGAGTCTGGCACATGGATGCGCGCGGCGGTTGTTGGCGCGCTTATCGCTTTATTGAAGGTTCCCGCAGTTATGAGGCCATAGAATCCGCGGAACAGGCGTACCAGGCGGCTAGGGCGTTTGGACATTTTCAGAAGCTGCTTGTCGATCTTCCCGGTCCGCGATTGCAAGAGACGATCCCGGATTTTCACCATACGCCCAAGCGGTTCATGGCGCTGCAACAGGCTATCTCCGCGGATGCAGTTGGACGCGCAACCTTGGCACAGGGTGAAATTCAATTTGCACTTGCGCATGAATCCATCACAGGCGTACTGCTGAATGCAAATCTGCCGGAACGCGTCACCCACAACGACACGAAACTCAATAACGTGATGATGGATGACGTCACGGGGGAGGGCATCTGCGTGATCGATCTGGATACCGTGATGCTTGGATTGGCCGCTTACGATTTCGGTGATATGGTGCGCACGGCCACGAGTCCAGCGAAAGAGGATGAGCAGGATCTGTCCAAGGTCACCATGCAGTTTCCCATGTTTGAGGCGCTGGCTCGGGGTTATCTCGCTTCGGCCGGCGGGTTCCTTACGAAGGACGAAAAGAGGCATCTTGCTTTCGCAGGGAAGTTGATTACCTTCGAAATCGGTATGCGGTTCCTCACCGATTACCTTGCAGGCGACAGCTATTTCAAGGTCGCGCGTGAAGGGCACAATCTAGACCGGTGCAGGACTCAGTTCAAACTCGTCGAATCCATTGAGGAGCAGGAAGAGAGAATGACGAGGTTGGTCGAGTCCATTGAGTAACGATGGCCGCTATCTTACTATCGCTTCCGGTAGAAGATGAGCGTTGAATCAGGCGCCTCCGGCAACTGAATCTGCAGATGAGCCAGCTCGCTGCCCTTCAGGCGCCGGATGGAAGAATGCTCGTACGTGGTTCGGATTTCGACGTCGTAGGTCGCCGCTGGATCCAGGTGCAGGGCGCGCACTTCCATCGCAGTGAATGGACTCTTGGGGCGGCGCAGCACCATCACCAAGCCGTCCTTCATCTCTGGTCGATCCCATTGCCAGGCGGTCCAGGCCTCTGCGTCGCGGCTGAAAGGCAGCAGCGGATAGAAGTCGCCATACAGATAGGGCTGCACCTCGCGATACTCGGCCAGTGCCTGCTTGATCCAGGCCACCCATGCTTCATTGTTCACGCCCGCTGCGCCGGGGCCAACTCCATAGCCTGCATCGTAGCCCAGGCGCATGAGATATAAACTCTCCGCCGTGGAATATGGACCCGGATGTGTCCATGGAGGGCTATGGCCCTCAGACGCCATGGAGTAAGTCTCGAAGCCCATGTTCTCAGGAACCCAGTAGGCGAGTGCCTGCGTCTGCGCCTGCTCTGCGAGGGTATCAATGAATCCGTAGTCGGTGCGCCACACTGAGAAGCTCCGCGACATCATCTCGATATCCAGGCGCCGGCCGCCGCTGGCGCAATTATCGATGCGCAGGCCTGGATGCCTTGCCAACAGGTCATCCCACATTTTGTACAGGCCTTCAATGTGACCAATCTCTGTCATGCCGATTCGATCGGGCTTGTCTGTGGCTTGCCAGAATGTAGCCGGACGGGCGTTGAAATCCTGGCGATACCAGGTCATTCCGAAATCTGTGATGAAATTGGAGATCATGTCTGTGAGGCCCTGGCGCGCAGCGGGAGCTCCAAGGTTTGCCATAAAGCTCGGGTGAGTGGTCCATTGATCTCTCGGCCTGTCAAGAAACCAGTCGGGATGATCTCTGACAATCTTCTTGTCGGGCATGGTTGTCTCGGGCTCGATCCAGAGCGAGAAGCCAATGCCGGCGGCCTTCAAAGCATCGCCAAGCGGCTTGATGCCGTGCGGATAGTAGAGCGGGCTGGGGAACCAGTCGCCGCGATTCTTCCACCATGGATTGGTCGGGTCTGTTTCCGCGCCGACGGAGTCACCATACCAGCCCGCATCCACGGCGAAGACTTCCACGGGAATCTTGTGGTCATGTATCCACTGGATGTAGGCGAGCTTATCGGTAATGGGCTCGGAACCCCAGCCGCCAAACAAGATTGGGCCTCGCATCGGCTTGCCGTTGTCCTGCGGTGTGTAATGCGCAAACAAGAGGCGGCGCCAGCGGTTCTGCGCCTGCTGCCAATCGCCGCCCGTCCAACTCATGAGCACGATGCGCGGCGTGCGTATCTCCTCGCCGGGATGGAGCAGGAGGTGAGTCTGCTTCATGCCGCTGGTCATGGAGATTGTGCTGGCCTCTTTGTCGTAGGAGAAATCAGCCTTCCAATTGCCTGACCAGCCAATGGCTTCAACGAGTCCATGATCGCCGGTTTGCAGATTGAAGAAGGGGAGGGTCATACCGCTGGATGACCTTCCCCACTCTGGCTCATAATGCTGATCATCGCCGGGCTCCAACTGCTCCGTCATGGGCGTGAAGTCTTCCGCATGGGCATCGCTGCCTTTGGCGTGGCGGATGAAGAAATTACCTGGCGCGGCGGCAAGAGTGGAATGGAGCGGAAGGATATCTTCCAGGATGGGCGTGTCGGACGTCCCATCGTTGCGAAAGCGGAGCACCCAATCGACTACGCCGGGGAACTCGGCGTACTGTCTGACTTCAGCGGTGACTGTGAGATGAGTTACAGGGTCCGTGTAGGAATACAGATGAACCTGGGCATTGTTCCCCGGCGCAGTGTCGCTCTTGATCTGCCATGTCTTGAGCAGGTCCGCGGAAGGCTTGCCGTCATACTTGAAGGAGAACGGAACGCTGTCCGGCTTCCAAAGCATGGGAGAGGTGAGGTCGCTTGTCAGTGTCTGACTCAGTGCGCCGAGGGAACTGCCTGCAAGAAGGAAGATAGCGAAGGTGATTCTCATCGAGGTTCCTTGTGTGGACGAACGATCTGGGATGTGTGCGCAGCAGCGTCTGCGGCGAACGGCTAGCTACTCCTCGCCAGGGTCTGGCCGCCACAAACAGGGTCATCTGCCGATGCCTGTGAATGGGACGAATTCGTAGAAGAGGCTTTCCTCAGGGGCTAAAGCCCAGGTTATTGTGGGGCGTTTACGGCACGACTGAAGTCGTGCCCTTTCAAGACATAAACGACGATCTGTGTGGCGGACACCGCCAGCTTAAGACGAAACTTCCAAGCTCTGACCGCGGGACATCGTGCGTTCCGCTTCGTACTCTGCATGGTTTCAAGAGCGAGACCCGGGCTCTCCATGGTGTACAAGATCAAGCGGTCAGGGACGAAGAGTCGTCACTTTCAAGTTGAAATCCCGCGAGCCTTCGGTAAATGAAGACTCGCGGGAGAGGAGCACGCGTACATGTGCTGCAGTGGATCGATTACTTGGTTGTCACATCGATGAAGGAAGACACCGTTGTGGTGCCATCGGTTGCTGTTACGTTCACAGTGTAAGTCTTCGTGACATGGGATGAACCACCGCAGCCCATCACGCCCATAGCGCTGACGATGCCGGCACAGAGCAGGAAGAGCATTGCGATTCTGTGGAGGTGCCTGTTACGGCGCATCCGGAAGATGCCAATTAGACCAGGCACCCACAAGAGTATTGCCGCGTAGATGAGCGATTCGGATCTCTTGGATGGAGAGCCGGGCAGAACAAGTTTCGCATTGGCTCCGGCCCCGATGGAGAGTGTTGAAGTTTGTGTTGAAGCCGGTCCAGCGGTGAAGGTTAACGTTGCCGGCGCAAGGCTGCAAGTGATTGCCGGAGAGGAGGTGGTGCAGGAGAGGCTGACTGTTCCTGCGTATCCTGCGGCGCCGCTGGCTGTGAGCTGCACGCTTCCGTTGGCACCGCTGGCGATGGATATGTTGCTGTTGGCTGACGACAAGGTAAAGCTCGGCGGTGGATTGACTGTGAGCGAAACCGCTGTCGATGTGGATGTGAGGAAGTTTGCATCGCCGCCGTATGCCGCGGTGACTGAGTAGGGGCCGGCAACGAGCGTCGATGTTGTGAAGGTTGCAATCCCCGTACCGGCGCCGACGGCCCCCGTGCCGAGAGTTGTGGTTCCATTCAGGAAGGTAACGGATCCTGTGGGATACACCCCGATAGCTGTGCCAGCGATGGTTGCCGTGAAGGTAACTGCCTGGCCAGCGCCGGCTGGGTTGGGCGCGATGGTAAGCTGCGTGGTTGTTGCATAAGGTCCAACCGGATTGACGATCTCGGTAATCGGGCTGGAAGTTGATGGGAGGAAGTTGCCGTCGCCGCTATATTGCGCGGTGAGCATGTAAGAACCAGCGGGCAGCGAAGACGTTGTGAAGGTGGCAACGCCGCCGTTAACCGTTCCCGAGCCGAGAGTGGCTGCGCCGTTCAGAGTCAGGAATGTGACTGTGCCTGTTGGATCAACCCCATTGGAGCCGCCCGATATAGTTGCAGTCAAAGTGACTGACTGACCGACCGTGGCGGGGCTGGGGGAGACAGTTAGTTGTGAGGTGGACGGTAGTTCATTCACCACTTCGGTAACCGATGTGGAGCTTGATACTGCGAAGTTGTAATCCCCGTCGTATTGCGCGGTCAGGCTTAACGATCCGACTGCCAACGAAGAGGTTGTGAAAGTCGCAACGCCGGTGGCGGTGTCTACCGGCCCGGTGCCGATAGCCGCTCCTCCGCTCATGAAGGTAACCGTTCCGGTCGGATTGAGACCATTCGCTCCTCCGGCTACGGTTGCTGTGAGGGTTACCTGCGCGCCGATGGTTATGGGATTTGGAGAGACGGCAAGCTGCGTTGTTGTTGCAGTCTTGGGTTGTCCACCGTCGGATTCGATTGCGCCGATGGATGGGGGACTGGGACGCGTGTTTCCGTTGAAGTCCGTGGTGAGTCCAGGAATGGTGACGCCGGCACCGTTCGCGGGGCTGCTGGATGAGGGTGTGAAGTTGAAGTTATCCAGGTCGGTTTCCGCGGAGATGGAAGTCGTCATCGAGTTGGCAGGCTCATTCACAAACAACGGGTCCTGGGTGTCGCAGGTTTCCAGTGTGCCGAAGTTTGGTCCGAGGCGCGTGTTGCCGGGAAGCGGGCACCAGTTGAGCGGCCCATAGGTGCTGTCCGGCGTACCTGCGTATCCAGGGTCGATGGTGCGGATGTTGAAGAAGATGTTGTTGCTGCGGGTCTGCCATCCATCCTCGAGCGGCATGAAGTAAAGGCCAGTCGTGGGATCGGGCGAGTAGGGTGGATTGTAAGGAATTCCCCAATTCCATTGGTTTCCGTCATTTCCCAAGTAGAACAGCGCCGGAATCTTTCCACCGTCGTTGTTTACGTTGTTGGGATTGAGCGTATCCAGATAATTCATTATCAGGTTGTTCTGGAAGACGGCGTTGGCGTTGGTGCAGGAGTCCCATCCGCCTTCGCAGGCGATGGTGATTGGAGTGTCAGTGCCGGTTACGGAAACGATGGTATTGTTCTGGAATTCATAGGTTCCCTGATCGGTAATGTGCATGGCCAGGTTTGCGCCGGCACGGCAGAGGCCATAGTTGACTCCCGGAGGGCCGCCACCCGGTGTGAGCGCGCTCGCCGGCTCATCGCCGATCAGATCGCCAAGGCGGTAGCAATTTCCAAGAGCAATGTTGTTGCGGAAGATGATGTTATCGCCCGATCCGAGTTTGAATTCCTGACCCTCATTTGCCTGAGCGAATGAATTTGTGATGCTCAGCGTCTGCATGCCTGAATGCAGCAGATCGAGGCCATCCTGGAAGTTGTATTGGAAAGTGTCGTGATCGAAGGACCAGTCGCCGGTGGTGCTGGCTGTACCGAAGCCATCGCCATAGGCGCCGGTGTTCTGATCGCGGCATTCAATGTAGGGATAGTTGTGCACCACGGGATACTCTTCGATGCAGCCTGTCCATTCAATGATCGAGTTGTTCATTGTGAATCCGCCGGCTACGGAAATGTTGCCTGAATTCCACGTGTTGTCGTCCATTTCGATGCCGGCACTGGGCGCAGCGCGAACATGCAGGTAGTTGGCCACCACACCTACGCCGGACGGGCCATAGATTCCGTTGCCGCTGGTGCCGTGGATAAAGATGTCCGTGTAGGTGTCATCGCTGCTCAGCGCGCTTTCCAGAATTCCGTTATTTCCAGCGTTGGAAGTCGCGGTGCAGGAGTTTGTGTACCCGCCGGAGCAGGCACCCTTGCCGATGAGTTCAAAGCAGGCAACGTCGACAAACTGCGAGTCGGTGACGTTGATGGCCCCGTTTGCTCCATAGGAGGCAACGAGGGTTGTCTTGGCGGAATCGCTGTGGCAATTTGCCCAGTTCGTACCGAGGATTCTGGTGTGCTGTGTCGGCGATCCGGATGGAACGGTCGGCATGTAGCAGCCATAAGAGCTGCCCTGGCAGTTGGTGGGCAGCCATCCTGAACCGGAAGGCTGATCGAGACCGGTGTTATAACCGCCCGCGATGGGGGCAACCATAACCGTGTCGCCGCCCTGAATGACCCACTGCAACTGCTGATAGGTGACTCCATCGGCCCAGAGATCGCGGATGTTTCCGACGGCGCAGGGCAGGTTGGTTTGAATTCCTGTTCCACCCGCGGCCGCATAGGTTGCATTCACCTGGCCGTTGCACTGGCCGGACGTGTTGGTTGAAGAGTAAAGCGTGCCACCTCCCGGCAGCACATACCAGGTTGTATTGCTGGTGCCGCCTGGAACCACACTGAGCGTAATGACATTGCCCGGCGCTACCCATCCAGGCATGTTGCTGGTGCCAAAGACAGCATTGCCGACCTGGCCGCAGGTGATGGTTACCGGGCCGGGCGCAACGCCGGTTACCTGGCCGTGTCGATCAACAGTCGCGATGGAAGTAGAGGAACTGCTCCAATTGCAGGAGGCCTGGAAAGGCGAACCGGTGCTGTTGACATGCGGATCGTTGATTTCAAACCCCGATCCAATGGTCACCGTGGAGCCGACCGCTACATTCAGCGGCAGCGAGGTGCCCTTCTGTGTATCCCCGTAGAAATTGAGGTCGGGTGTCGGATATTGATACCACGTATCGCCCGGATGCTGACCCCACACTTCAGCCTTATCCGAGAGGGCGCCGGCGGCGACCATAACGTAATAGCCCCAATAGCCGCCCGCGCCTGGATCCGCAACCGCGGTTGCCAGCCCGGCGCTGCTGACAGTGAGAGCACCGCCGTAGCCGGCGTTCGCATTCACGTCGCTCAGGGACGAAGTGCTCCACGTTGCACCGCCAATGGACGAGCAGTTATCCGTGGATTTGTCGTTGTAGGTGCATACTACTGTGAACTGCTGGGTTGATCCGGCTTGAATCGACGCGGCTTGCGGAGAGATAGCAATTGAGGTGAGGCTCTTCGTTCCCCCGGTGTAGGTGGCCATTGCCACGGCGCTTGCGGTGAAGCCGGGCGCGGTGGCAAAAGCCTCAACTGTGGCCGGAGGAGTAATTGTGAATGCGCTGGAGTACACGGCCGAGCCTGTAGTGGGCGGGTTGCCGTTGGCTGTGTAGTAAATCGTCGCGCCGGGTGTAAGTGTGCTGATGGTTACCGATTGTGCCGTCGCGTAAATTCCTGAGACAGGTGTGATGGTGGGAGTGCCGACAACGTAAGTGTAAGTCGCCGTTGCGGCGGCGCTGGGCAGAAAACCGGTGGCTGTTGCAATCGCTTCAACCGTTTCCCCATTTGTGACCGCAATGGGGGTGGAATATACGGCAGATCCGGCTGTTGGGGGCATTCCGCTCGTTGTGTAATAAATAGTCGCGTTCGGCGTGGTGGTGCCAATGGATACCGTCTGCGGCGAAGCGTAGGTTCCGGTAGGGGAGCTGAAGGAGGGAGTTGCCGCAGTAGGAAGCGTGATGGTGTACGGCGCCACTCCAACCGCGCTGGTGGTGAAGCCGGTGGCGGTGGCGATCGCCGAGATTGTCTCCGAGGCGGACACCGAGATCGCGGATGAGTATTGCTGTGTGGTTCCTGCAATCGGAAACACGGGCGTTGAACTGTCCGTGGTGTAGTAGATTGTCGCGCCGGCAGTTGTGGAGCTGATCGTTACTTGTTGCGCCGAAGTGTAGGACCCGGCGGGTGGGTTGAAGCTTGGCGTAGCCGCGGGATTGGTTGCACTTGTGTTGCATGTAGGAATGCAGTCGGCCTGGAATGCACCGAGTTCGTAGGTGGTCAAGCCGGCATAACTTTGATTGATGAACATGCCCGGACTTCCAGTGGAAAAAGTCGAATCGGTGGCAGAATCGGACGTACTGGTAGTTACATCGGTACAGGTAATCGTGGCTCCATGTGCGCTGATTTGGAAAGTGTCGCCGTCTGACGCCGCCTGGGAGCCCAAGCCACCTATATATGGACAATGCTGGTAATGAATCAGCACGGCGCCGCCGGGGATCCCGTTCGTCTGGCTGACTGCACTTCCGCCCTTGAGAATGTATATCTGTCCATTTGCGCCGTTGGGAAAGTAACAATAGCCATTCCCGTTGGTGTCAGTACGAACGCAGGGACCGTAGGGGTCGTTGTCGCCACTCTTTCCGCCATGGACGACAACCTGGGCATACTGGTCATTGTTGAAGGTTTCGCCGGTATACGTCGCCATACCGATGGTGTTTGTGGACAGCGTCGCAAGTCCACCGGCTTGCACGATGGTACTGGAGTAGTCGGTGGGATCGTTCTGGTTGTTGGTCCACTTGGACGACAACGCGACAGGGCTGGTGGAACTTCCACCGCTGAAAGAGTCGGTTGCAGGATACGTCTGTGCCAGGCACGGCATCGCCACCAGTAGCAATGACGCCAAAAGAATTCTTGCAAGTTGCTTGCCCATTGGCCACTCCTCAAATCATTGTTGGATTGCCCCAGTGTGTTTGCCCGGCTAATGGACTTTGCCGCTTCCGACAGTCCACAGAAAGGCGCAGATTCACGATGGCGGGAACTGAGTCCGCCGAGCGCACGAGAAATTGTTCTGAGAACGTTTTAGAGAATTGCTTCGATGTCAAAGCAATTGCTCTCGAGACTGCTTGATCGATTCCGGGGGGTATGCAATCGATGCGTCGAGAGAATAACAACTGACGATGGGCGATGGGGGGCACCAGCAGGCAACGGCAGCAGAAGCCCCATGAGGGCTCGCAACCGGGTTCAACGCGCATGCTCATTTTCATCTCGAATCACGCCTGTATGACGGCGACAGTAGCGAGTCGACAGCTAGTGTCGCCGGCAAAGCCTTCCGCAATCCATTGCCCTAAATGCCCATATTCCGGCCACATTGTCCAGAATAGAGACGGTGCGCCCATTGTCGAAGCAATTTGGGAACCTGTCAAGATGTTTTTGTGTCGAATGTGCTTGATGTCCTCAATAGTGTGCGGCGCTTGAGAATCCCAAATCGCAAAAAACGCTGCTTGAACGTTGCCCGCCGTGGACTCAAAGGAATGTGGGGATGGCCAAAGAGAATGCCCATCTATATAACAGTAAGAAGCGGCGGCCTCTGGCCTGAAAGGCGGCTTCACTGTTTTCGGTTCGTCCCAGGATGAGCGGAGAAATGGAGACGCCCCCTTCAGAGAAAACCTAGCGTGAGGGGACCGTCGAAGGTCGGCCACTCGCTTGTCGGATTGGCGGCGGAAGATGAGCATA